>OFDC01000310.1_pt1 | contig 40918 bp, 35 predicted proteins | sample 1520941 | NCBI WGS metagenome assembly OFDC01 (sample SAMEA94258168, study PRJEB24077) | hot springs metagenome | biome: Aquatic biome; feature: Water | place: India | collected 2012-12-06 | depth 5 m | reverse complement strand
GCAAAAATAGGTAATTCAATATATATTTCAGTAGAAATCTGAAAATCAATTACTTGAGAAATTAAGATTAAATGACCATTCCACGCAATAAATTGTCTAATTCGTCAATTGACTGAACTTTTTCAACAGTAAGAATAAGTTTAGACTTGATTTCTTTGAGCGAACATTGCTTTGGATTATTCTTGATGTAATCAAGAATTCTGCCAAACTTATCTGTCTGAAAATATTCGGTTCGCTCTTGAGAAACGAAGTAGCCTTTAGCGATATTGTTTTTTAAAGTTAATTTTTCAAATCCGATTTGCTCGGCTTTCCATCTGATACGAGCAATTTTGAATAAATTTTCAACTTCTTCAGGCATCGGACCAAAACGGTCAATCATAGACTTATGAAACTCTTGGAGTTCATCTTCTTTCTCAATGTTATCTAATTGGTTATAGAGAGAAAGTCTTTCAGAAATATTCCCAACGTAAGTTTCAGGAATGATAATCTGTAAATCAGTTTCAATTTGGCAGTCAGGAAGTTTCAAATCTAAAGGAGTACCTAACTCTTTCATGAATAAATCTTTGAACTCGTTTTCCTTTAGCTCTTGTACTGCTTCATCAAGAATTTTATGATAAGTTTCGTAGCCTAAGTCATTAATGAAACCACTTTGTTCGGCACCAAGTAGATTCCCTGCTCCTCTAATGTCAAGGTCTCGCATTGAAACTTTAAAGCCATCGCCTAAATCTGAAAATTCTTCAAGTGTTTGTAATCGTTTTCTAGAATCTTTGGATAGAACAGAAATTGGTGGTGTTAATAAATAGCAAAATGCTTTTCGATTCGAACGTCCTACCCTACCACGCATCTGGTGTAAGTCAGACATTCCAAAATTTTGAGCTTGATTAATAATGATTGTATTAGCATTTGAAATATCAAGACCAGATTCTATGATATTGGTTGAAACAAGAATATCATAATCACCTTCTATAAATTTCATCATTACTTTTTCTAGTTTATCACCATCCATTTGGCCATGGGCGATACCTATTTTAGCGTCTGGAACAAGACGCAAAATGATATTAGCAATAGACTCAATATCATTTACTCTATTATGTACAAAGAAAACTTGTCCCCCTCTTTTCAGTTCATAACTAATCGCATCACGAATAAACTCCTCTTTAAAAACATGTACTTCAGTTGTAACTGGTTGGCGATTTGGTGGAGGGGTAGAGATGATAGAAAGGTCTCGAGCACCCAAAAGAGAAAAATGAAGTGTACGTGGTATTGGGGTTGCAGTCAGCGTTAAAACATCCACGTTATGCTTAATTTCTTTTAGACGGTCTTTGGCTTTAACTCCAAACTTTTGTTCTTCGTCAATAATTAATAAACCTAGATTTTTAAATTCTATATCTTTATTTAGAATTCTGTGAGTTCCAACAAGAATATCTGTTTTTCCCTCCTTTACGTTTTTAAGTGTTTGACTTATTTCTTTCGCAGATTTGAATCTACTAATTTCTTCAATATTAACAGGGAATTTAGAAAGACGTTCTTTAAAAGTTCGGGTATGCTGCATTGCCAATACAGTAGTTGGAACCAATACCGCTACTTGTTTGCTATCTGCAACAGATTTAAAAGCAGCTCTTATGGCGATTTCAGTTTTTCCAAAACCAACGTCACCACAAACAAGGCGGTCCATTGGATGTGGTTTTTCCATATCATCTTTTACATCAGCGGTAGCTTTGGCTTGGTCAGGTGTATCTTCATATAAAAATGAAGATTCGAGTTCAGCCTGCATAAAACCATCTTTCGAAAATTGAAAACCAGGGGCAAGGCGTCGTTTTGCATAGAGGGAAATAAGCTCTTTGGCTATATCTTTTACTTGCCGTTTAACTTTTGATTTTTTATTTTCCCACTCACCTGAACCTAACTTACTCATGGTTGGTGGAGAACCTTCCTTACCTGAATATTTCGCAATTTTATGTAAAGAATGTATATTTACGAGAAGAATGTCATTGTCTCGATAAATTAGTCTAACAGCCTCTTGCTCTTTATCTCCAACCATCACTTTTTCCAAGCCCACAAATCTGCCAATGCCATAATCAATGTGAGTGACGAAATCACCAGTTTGCAAGGCTCTTAACTCTTTTAAAGTTAGAGCTTTCGATTTGCTAAATTTATCTCTTACCTTGAAACGATGATATCGGTCAAATATTTGGTGGTCGGTATAACAAGCAATTTTTGTAAGTTCATCAATAAAGCCACCTCTCAAGGAAATTTCTAAAGCTTGAAATTTAACGAAAGGGTCTATTTCTTCAAAAATTGATTCGAGACGATTTAATTGTTTTAATGAATCGGAAGCAATAAGTGTGGTAATGTTGATTGATTGATTCTCTTTGACATTATCAATCAACTTTTTAAAGTCCTTATTGAAAGAAGGTTGAGTTTTAGAAGGATAAATTATTTTTTCAGTTTCTTTGAAATAGGATTTGGTTCCAAATTCAATAATGCTAAACTTTTTTATTTCATTTAGATAAGTTCTTCGAGTTTCAAATAATTCTTCTGGTTTTAATATAACCTTTATTCCTCCGCTCTGCTCAATTATTTTTTGAAATTGTTGTTCTACATTGTTAAAACAATCTTCAATACACTCTAACGAATATTCTACGTCTTTTATCCATATTGTACTTTGATTACGAATAAAATTAAAGAAAGATTCGCGAGTTTCTTCAATTAACTTATTCTGAACATCGGGAATAATATTAATTTGATTGACACTCTGTTGTGAAAGCTGACTTTCGGGGTTAAATAATCGAAGGCTATCAATTTCATCTCCAAATAATTCTATGCGACATGGAAATTCAGATGCGTATGAAAAAATATCCACGATTCCACCTCTCACCGAAAATTGACCAGGTTCATAAACAAAATCGGCCTTTTCAAAATCGTAAGAAATCAATAGTTCAGATATAAATTCAATATCTAACTTGTCTCCTATCTTTATTTGTAGGGTATTTGCAATTAAAGATTTTTTATTAATTACCTTTTCTGAAAGAGCCTCGGGGTAGGTTACAATAAGTAAGTTAGCCTTATCATTGTTCAATTGATTCAAAACTTCTGCTCTTTGTAGTACATTGGCATTATCAATTTCTTCATAAAGATAAGGCTTTTTATAGGACATTGGGAAAAGAAAAACATTTTCCTCGTCAAGCAAATTTTGTAAGTCATTGTAGAAATAAGCGGCATCTTCTTTATCGTTTAAAATAAAGATATTATGCTGGGGGTTTACTTGATAGTTTACTGAAGCAATAACTGAATCTAAACTACCTGATAAACCTTTTATATAGACGTTTTTTTTTGATTTTATTTCATCAAGAAGTGTTTTAATAAAACTATCTTCTTGATAAATTTTTAATAATTCGAAAGCCTTCACAATATAACACTTTTATAAATACAAAAGGGACGCAGGGTAATAACTGCGTCCTATCAAATAACTCACAAAGTTAAATAAGTCCGTTCAATTTGTTGTCAAACTTTAAAAAAATGAACATGTTTAATATAATTATTCGTATAAAAATTATAATTTAGTAGTTATACGAATTCAAATAGAATCTTGCTGTTTTATTGTATCAATCAGTGAAAATAAAAATTCTTGTCTTGCTAAATCAGATTTTGGAAATTCAATATCTAATGACATTAATTTGTGGACTAAAATATTGGCTACGATGAGACGCATATTTTTCTTATCATCGGCCGGAATTATATACCAAGGACAATCTTTACTAGATGTGTCATTGATGGCATCTTCATAAGCATTTTGATAATCATCCCAAAATTCCCTTTCCTTTACATCTTGTTCTTCGAATTTCCAGTTTTTAGTTGGGTCTTTAATTCTTTCAATTAATCTTTCAGATTGCTCTTTTTTTGAAACATGTAAGAAAAACTTCACTACATGAATACCATTGCGATTAAGGTATTTTTCTAAATTAGAAATATCTTCATATCTATTCTTCCATACATCGCTTAAATCTTTGGTATATTCTGATGGAATATGTTGATTTTTTAGAAGTATTTCAGGGTGAGCTTTAACAACTAAGACTTCTTCATAGTAAGAACGATTAAAGACAGTAATTGTTCCTCGTTCTGGTAACTGCAAATTAGTTCGCCATAAAAAATCATGGTCAAGTTCAGTTTCAGATGGACGCTTGAAAGAATAAAAACGCATACCCTGTGGGTTTACTCCTGAGAATACTGCCTTTAAAGTTCCGTCTTTTCCGGCAGCATCCATAGCTTGGAATATCACAAGCAAACCATATTTGTTATGAGCATACATCATTTCTTGAAGGGAGTCTAGTTCAGCCTGTAAAGATTTCAATGCATTTTCATAATCTTCTTTATCTTCGTAATAATCACTAACTTTGGTCGCAGCTTTCTTAATTGAAAACTTTCCTTTACCATCAAACCTAAAATGGTCAATATCTATTTTCTTCATTGGGAATAGAAACGTTTGTTTGGAAGTAGAATAATGGTTTGTTTGAAAATTTGAGAGCTAAGAAACATAACCCAAAAGTAAATTGTTAAGATGAAAAATGTATTTTCATTATTAGGGCTAATACTGTCTGTTATTTCAGTAAATGCTCAAACGGATAAAAACAAAGTTAATAAAATGAATCAAGAAAATGTTAATTCGGTAAATAGTACATTTCCAAAAGTAAGTGTGGCAACATTCGGAGCTGGATGTTTCTGGTGTGTAGAAGCAATGTTTCAGAAACTTAATGGTGTTGAAAAAGTTGAATCAGGGTATATGGGTGGAACTGTGAAAAACCCAACCTATAAACAAGTTTGTACTGGAGAAACGGGGCATGCAGAGGTAATACACATTACTTATAATCCAAATATTGTTTCCTATGAAGAGTTGCTCGAAGTATTTTGGAAAGTTCATGACCCTACCACTTTGAACAGACAAGGTGCAGATGTTGGTACACAATATCGTTCTGTAGTATTTTTTCATGATGAAAACCAACAAACAATTGCAGAAAAATTAAAAAAAGATTTAGATTCTTCAGGAGCGTTTGACGCCCCAATCGTGACTTCAATTGAACCTGCTGGTGTGTTTTATATCGCAGAAGATTATCACCAAGATTATTATAATTTGTTAGGTGGTACAAACTCTTATTGTCAAATGGTTGTGAAGCCCAAGATTGAGAAATTCAAAAAAGTCTTTAGTGATAAAATTAAGCACTAATAAATATCAAAAATGAATATGAGGTGTAAGGCGACTTACACCTTTTTTGTTTGCAAGCATTTGATCAAACTTCAAGATTGACCGTTAAGTAAATTTTTTCGACATTTTAAGAATCTAAAAAAGCTACGAATTATATTTTTATGTTCATTTGCGACTCGTGGTTCAAGATTTATTAAATACAATGTCAATTTGAAATATCTTCAATAGTTCTTTGTAAATCAATTAAAAATTTTAAACTTGTAATTAATAATAATTATTTAACTATTAAACTATTTGTTCTTATGAAAAAACTAATCCTCTTCCTCTCGGCAATTATTTTCTTAGCTTCATGCCAAAAGAAAGAATATGCATCTTTTCAAAAAAGCCAAAGCCCAACTTATGCAGTAGCTAAAAAGCAAGCTGTTGTTGCTCCATCAGCAGAAGTTGCAGTCGTAGAAGAAGCTACAGCTTCAATGGTTGCTCCAACAGAAACCACTCTTTCAGCAGATAATTCTGTTGAGGTATCTTCTTTAAACACAGAAGCTACTACTGCTCCAGCCATTTCTGAAAGCCAAGCTATGACTTTCAATGAAAAAGCTGTTAGTGCAGAATTTGAGAAATTAGCTAAGTTAGAAGAGTATGTTAATGCTCACGAAGGCACTACTATTGAAGATGTTAAAGAAACAGAATTAACAAAAGATTTAAACTTAGATACAAACGTTACTAATGCAGTTGCAGCTAGTGAATTACCATTGGGTATCCCAGCTTTCTGGTGGGGTTGCGTACTTGGTTTATTAGGTGTGTTGGCAGTATATTTAATTACAGATAAAGATAAAGAGCAAACTAAAAAAGCACTTTATGGATGTTTAGCATGGACTGTCCTTTGGGTTGTTTACTACTTTGTTGTATTAGCAGCTGTAAGATAATAAAACATTATTTTTACTGGAAGATAGCCCAATTCGGAAGATTGGGCTATTTTGTTTCTTTACAAATACCTTAGCATGAAAAAAATATTATTTCTATTACTTTTTGGATTATTTGCTACAACATCGCAAGCTCAACAGTTTTATCGAATCAAAGCAGACGTTTCTATCAAAGATAAACTTTCAAATGGTTCTTACAGACTCACAGTTGGAAAGGCGTATTATGATAAAACTTCTTTAAAAATTGTTTATAAGCTCTCTTTTCCTCAAAAAGAAACAATAATTATTAAAGACACTACTTTATATAAAATAACAAAAGATAGTGTACTAGTTCAATCAATTTTAGCGTCAAATGAATTTTCAATTTTTCATTTATCTCTTTCAGGAAAATTAGCTGATTATGGTTTAAATTCAGGAAATGTGGCTAGAATATATAAAATTTCAAAAGTTGAAAAAGATAAGGAAGGTAGGGTAATTACAACTTGGAGTGTCATAGAGAAAAAGCTGATGAATACTTTAGGTAAAATAAAGATGGCAAATGTAAATAAACGCTTAGATGCCATAGCGTTCTATGATGCCAAAAATAAATTACTCAGTCAGCAATTTTTTAAGGAATACGAAAACTTTAATGGGGTTGAATTTCCTAAACAGGTCACGCAAATATCTTTTAATTCAGATGGCACGCAGAATATTCAACAAACGACTTATAAAAATATTATCATAGACCAAGAAAATGAAAACGAAGTTTACAATTATCCTATTCCTACTGTTGGCTCAAAGCAACCTAATAAAAGCCCAAAGTAAGGAAGAAGTAAATGCACTGAGAGGCGTTATTCAGACTGCTCAAAAGAAGACTTACAAAGAGGCCAAAGGAAATAAAAATGAAGTACAATACTTATTTTCAGGGTTATTTCTTTTTTATAAAACCTTCTTTTCTTCACAAGACCTAACAGTGTGTACCTTTACGCCCTCTTGTTCAGAATTTGGTATTTTAGCCGTCAAAAAAAGTGGATTAGTTATGGGAGGGATAAAAACTATGGACAGGCTTACACGCTGCAACGGACTAAGTCCAGAAAAATATGAAATTGATTACAAGGCTAAGCTTTTGATAGATAAACCCTAATAATGAGAAATATACTTTTAATACTTTTAATAATAATAAAATTCGAAGTAATGTATGCTCAAGATTTATACGACTTCGAAAACTCAAAAAAATTTGCTGAGTATTTAGCTAAATCGGGTCAATATGATTTAGCCACGCGTGAATACGAACGATTATCATTTATGAAGCCGACCAATGATACACTAAAGGCTTCTCTCCTATCAATGTATCGTCGTGCTGGAAAATATGATGAAGCTTTAAGTAGAGGCAAACAACTGTATCCAGATTTGCAAACAATGAATAGTTGGTCAGCTATCGAATATGGAAGAGTATTACTACTGAAATCTGAATTTAAAAGTGCAAAAAACTTTTGGGAAGCCAATCAAAACTTAAGTTCTCCCGATAAAATTATTCTTTCAGCAACTTCTGAAATATTACAAGATAACTATAAAAATGCACGACATATATTAGCGAATATCAAACCCGAAGAACACAAACTCGCGGCTAATTATAAAGACCTAACCGAACAAGCCTTTAGTATTCGAAGAAAAAGTCCAGCGATAGCAGGAATTATGTCGGCCATTATTCCTGGAACGGGCCGTATGTATGTGAAAGATTGGAAAGACGGAATTGTTTCAATGGTTTTTGTTAGTACAATGGCGTTTCAGGCATATCGTGGTTTTAATAAAAATGGCATAAATAGTACTAGGGGCTGGATTTATGGGGGTATCGGATTGGGCTTTTATTTAGGGAATATTTATGGTTCTGTTGCTTCTGCAAAAGGATATAATAAGAAAACCCATTTAAGTGTTCGAAACAAAATAGATAACCTTTTCAATACTTATTTTTAAGTAAATATGCGGCAAATATTATTAATACTTTTAATACTTTCTTTTAGTTTTGTTTACTCACAAGACATTAAACAAACGTTCGATTTTGCTAATGAACTTTACAACAAAAAAGACTATGAAGGGGCGAGTATTTCATATAGAAGAGTAATTTATTTTGATAAAGCAGACCAATATAGAAAAGACTGCTATAAAAATATTGCTGATTGTTTATACGAAACACAGCAATTTGAAGAAGCTGCCGATTATTATGAATTGGCTTTTTTTCAACAAAAAAGTGATAGTTCAAAAGCAGAAGTAATTTTCAGAAAGCTTTCGTGTTTTCTTATACTCAATAGTTTTGATTACGCAGAAATTGAGTTATTGAGCTTACCCTCAAATCTAACACCAAAACAAGCTCAAAGAAAGATATTCTACTCGGCTGTATTAAACTTTTCGATTGAAAAATATGACTTGGCAAAATCACAATTTTTGTCTCTTATTGATTCAACCAACACGGAAACAAAAGAGAAAATAGAACAACTATTTACTAAAAATGAAAAGATAAATCAGCTAAGTCCAAGAAAAGCAAAAATAATGAGTATGTTGATTCCCGGCTTAGGACAATTTTATGCTGGAGATTTGAAAAATGGATTTAATTCGATGGTATTAACGGTAGGTATTGCTACGCTAGGAATTGCAACCGCAGTAAAGAGTACAAGTCCGTTTGATGTATTAGTAACAGCGGCACCGTGGTTTCAGAGGTATTATATGGGTGGCTATAAAAAGGCTGAGCAGATAGCAATTAATGAAAAGAAACGCCGCAGGTCAAAAGTATATAATCAAATACTAAATGAACTAAGTTATTAGTGATTAGTATGATAAAACGTAAATTTCACACTTTAAATAAAATCAGTAAATTAAATTTATTTCACATGAAAAAAAACCTTTCTTTTCTATTGTTAGTCACTTGTTTATTCTTATTCAGAAATACGAGTGCCCAGTCTTTTACAAAAGGACAGAAAAACTTCAGTGTTGGAGTTGGTGTAGGTTATGGATTAGGTGCTACCGCAGCGGTTGATTATGGTATTACGGATATGGTAAGTATCGGAGTTGTTGGCGGATATTCATCAAGAAACTATGGATACATACTTTCAAACTATCGTGTAAACTATATCGGGCTTGCGGGTAGAGCAGCTATTCACTTCGGAAAATACTTAAAGGAAATAGGTATTAATGAGGCAAAATTAGACCCGTATGTAGGTGTAGTAGGAGGATTCAGAATGGTAAATTACAGCGATGCCTATTCTTCATATTATAATGGTAGAAACGCAGGAATTATTTTAGGTGGTATTCTGGGTGCAAGGTATTACTTGAAAGAAAAAGTGGCGTTATATGCAGAAGCGGGCGTACCATACAGTACGATTGGGCTTTCTGTGAAATTCTAAAAAAAGCCTTGTAAAAAAAGAAAGGTGAGCTTTGGCTCACCTTTCTTTTTTATAACTCTTTAATTTTAATACTCTTGAAAGAAACCATATCACCGTGGTCTTGAAGAGCAATCTTTCCTTTAGCGTGAGCCTTTGCAAAATCCCAACTTGCAAATTTACTCTTAGCAACCATCACTTGCCAATCAGTACTGCCATATTCATATTCAACCATTTTTTTCCCATTTAACCAATGTTCAACGTGGTTATCTTTAACAATGATTTTCCCCTTATTCCATTCTCCTGCTGGCTTCACTACACTAAGGTCTGCCGGTGGTTGCATATCATAATTTGCTGCAGTTTTTTGAACATCCTTAATGGGTGAAGGATAATTCTTATCATCAATAATTTGATATTCGGGCCCTGACATATAAGAAGCTTTTGCTTCTGGTGTTTCTATTACTTTGTAAATAATTCCACTATTACCCTTTGGAGCGACCTTAAATTCGAAAGTAAGTTCAAAGTCTTCATATTCTTTATCAGAAACTAAGTCTCCACTCCCACCGTGAGTCATCAAAATACCATTCATGACGTGCCATCCTTTTACTGAAGTTTCGTGCCAAGAATGCCAACCATTAGTTGTCTTACCATCAAATAAATTAACTGTTTTGTCTTTTTGTCCATAGACAAAAGAACTGCACGCAAAAAGTGCCAAAATTATTACTTTTTTCATTTTGAGAGGATTGAATTTAAAAAAATAAAAGAAAACGTTGATGAACGTTTAAATATTTTAAAATTAACAAGATGAAACGTAATAAGCAAAGAAATAATGAGACTTAAAGTAAAGAATAGCCTGAACAATTATTTTTGAGAAATACGAGAAATAGGGTTTTCTTCGATAATCTTTAGCATTAATATAGTTCGAGCACTACCAATAGAAATAGCAGTAGTTGGTGAAGTAAAAACAGTTTCGTAGATATTAAATGCTTTATTGAGTTTTTCTCCAAATACCTTGTAGTTACCAGCTTTATCACCAAGAACGATTTGTCCATTACAAGCTGAGTAAATTTCGTATTTTTCGTTAGTTACACGACCCCAAAGTAAACCCGAATGAGGAAGTTCGAGCTTTTGATTTTTATGATGAATACGGCCTTTTTTACCCATCCATCCACCCATGGCAATAAAGTCTTCAGTATTTTCAAATTGAATTTCATGAAAAATACTATTACCAATTTTTTGCCTTCTCTCCCATTTCTCATTTTCTAAAGCAAAAAGATGCGTTTTATTTGGGGTGTACATTAGGGCATAAACTTTATGGTCAAGTATATTGTACTTAACGCACCAAACCATTTTAAAAGCATTTTTATAGACTTGAGTCCATGTTTTACCTTTATCAGTAGTTTTAAGAATAAAGCCGAAGGGAACAGTCTTTTTAGAATGAGCAATGGCAGATTTACCACCGCATATATAAGCAGTAGAATCGTTGACTACAGTAAGATTATAAAAACAAGATTTTTCAAAACCTTTAATTTTAATGGTTTCCCAAGTATTAGAATTAAGATTATGTTTGTAAACAATGCCTTTATCACCACTAATTATTAAATTATTTTTATCGAAGTAGTCTAATTTATAAATATCAACCTGTAAATTAGGGTAGCTGATATTATTCAAATTGCCTTCGGAGTCAATGGTCTTTAAGGTACCATATTTACCTCCAATCCAAAATTTATCTCCTACTGGTATAATGTCGTAATAAGAAGAGTCTGAGTATGAGACTCCCTGTTGCAATACCTGAATACTAACCCTCTGAGAGTAAGATGTACTTAAGGTTAATGAAAGAAGTAGGCAAAAAATTATTTTATATAAAAACTTCACCAAATGGTAGTTTCGTTTGACGCTCCGAAATAGCGTTTGAGTTGAATTCAAATTAAAACAAAAATATGTAGTTGAAATCAAAAATTCAAATCATTTTCGAAGCACGAAGAAGAAATTGGGGGGAATTTTAAGATTTTATCTCAAGAATTTCACAAGCACGACGTGCAGCTTCTTGTTCTGCTTTTTTCTTGTTCCATCCACCACCTTTACTCACAGCTTCGCCGTCAACTGAAACCTGAGCAACGAACTCTTTATGGTGGTGTTTTCCATTTTCTTGGATAATCTCAAACGTAATACGCTTGCCCTCCTGCTGAGACCAACTGAGAAGAATACTCTTATAGTTTGTATTGGTTTGAATAACCGTATCGAGGTCGAAGTAATTAGCAAGAAGTTTCTTTAAAATGAATTTCTTGGTAAATCGAAATCCTTTATCAAGGTAAATAGCCCCAATAAGGGCTTCCATGGCATCGCCATACATAGAAGTACGATTATGAGCGACTCTTTGTCCATCGAACTCAATGAGTCGCTCTAAACCGATTTTTCTTGCAAGAATATTCAATGATTCACGGTTTACAATTCGAGAGCGAATCTCGGTTAGGAAACCTTCATCTTTGAAGGGATATTTTTTGAAGAGGTATTCCGCTACAATCATACCTAAAACCGAATCACCAAGGTATTCTAGTCTTTCGTTAGATTCTCGGAAACCACCAATGTTTGTTTCTTTCGAAGCGGATGTATGTCTAAAAGCAAGTTGATAGAGCAACGGATTTCCTGGCTTTTCGCCAATAATCTGCTCCACAGATTTTCTAAAGCTGCGTTCTTTAGAATCAGATTTGAAAAAACCTAAAATAGAATTGCTTACTTCCGACAACACGATTCCTAATTATATTTTCTTGAAAATCAACGTAGCGTTATGGCCACCAAAACCAAAACAGTTACTCAAAACTACATCAATTTTTCGAGCTTTCGCAACATTTGGTGTTAAATCTATTCTTGGGTCAATTGCTTCATCAACATTAAAGAGATTAATTGTTGGCGGAACAACTTGGTGTTGAATAGCTAATACAGCAGCAACTGACTCGACAGCACCAGCAGCACCAAGCAAGTGGCCAGTCATTGATTTGGTTGAACTAATACTCATTTGATAAGTATGCTCGCCAAAAAGTCTTTCGATAGCCTTGATTTCTTGTGGGTCGCCAAGTGGAGTAGAAGTACCGTGTGTATTAATATAATCAACCTCTTCAGGTTTTATGCCAGCATCTTCAAGGGCATCAACCATTGACATGTAAGCACCTTCTCCTTCTGGATGTGGAGCAGTAATATGGTAAGCGTCAGAAGACATACCACCACCGATAATTTCACAATAAATTTTTGCTCCACGAGCAACAGCGTGCTCATACTCTTCTAAAATAAGAGCCGCACCACCATCGCCTAATACGAAACCATCGCGATCTTTGTCATAAGGACGTGAACCAGTAGCTGGGTCATCGTTTCTCTCAGACATCGCACGTAATCCATTAAAACCACCAATACCCGCTTGTGTTACAGCTGCTTCTGAACCACCAGTAATACAAATATTGATTCTGCCCAAGCGGATATAATTGAATGCATCAATGATAGCGTTATTGGTAGATGCACAAGCTGAAACCGTTATGTAGTTTGGTCCACGGAAACCATATTTAATTGAGATTTGCCCAGAAGCACTATCTGCAATCATTTTAGGAATAAAAAACGGATTAAACTTCGGAGTACCATCGCCGTTTGAAAAATTAATTACTTCCTCTTCGAAAGTTTTCAAACCGCCAATACCCGAACCCCAAATTACTCCTGCTTTATGTTTATTAATACTTTCTAAATCAAGACCAGAGTCATTGATGGCTTCATCAGCAACCACCATTGCAAACTGGGTGAATAAGTCCATCTTGCGAGCATCCTGACGAGGAATGAACTGCGTAACATCGAAGTTTTTTACTTCACAAGCAAATTTTGTACGAAACTTACTCGCATCGAATCTGGTGATTGTGGCCGCACCGCTTTTGCCAGTTGATAAGCCATGCCAAAATTCTTCTACCGTGTTTCCGATAGGCGTCAAAGCTCCTAAGCCTGTAACAACTACTCGTTTAAATGCCATAAAGTATAAGTTTGTTTGTCAGAATAAAAAGTAAACAAGATTTACAGCGTTAAATCGAAAGAAAATATCTGATTATCTAACACTATAAATCTTGAATAAGGAATACTTATTTAGAATTCTCTTCTAAGTAAGTGATAGCCTGACCAACAGTTTGGATATTCTCTGCTTGGTCATCTGGAATAGATACATTAAATTCTTTTTCAAATTCCATTATTAACTCAACGGTGTCTAATGAGTCCGCTCCTAAGTCATTTGTAAATGAAGCTTCGGCTGTTACTTCTGACGCATCAACGCCGAGTTTATCAACGATAATTTGAGTTACTTTAGATGCAATTGCTGACATTTTGAACTGTAGTTTGGTGAAAAACGACTGCAAAGAAAATGGTTTTATGCGAAAACAACAAAATACAGGAAATTTTTTTAGCGTGAGATTTGTTAAGACCATTACAACTAGGATTGCTAAATGGGCTATTTTCAGTAAAAAACAACACCTAAAGCCCTGAAAACAGGCAATTTGTACTGAAAAAATATTTGGTTAAAAAATTTTAGATACTTTATAATAATTTACAAAAATAGGCAAAGCATTGAAAATCAATCACTTAAAAAATCAAGATTCGGGCAATTTTTTCCTTATGGCGGGTCCATGTGTTGTTGAAGGTAGAGACATGGCTCTAGAAATTGCAGAGAAAATAAAGACAATCACCGATAGATTGGCAATCCCTTATATTTTCAAAGCTTCTTACCGAAAAGCCAATCGTACAAAACTAGATTCATTTACAGGCATTGGCGATGAACTTGCCCTTAGTATTTTGAAAGAAGTTGGAGATACTTTTCAACTACCAACCGTTACAGATATTCATGAATCTGAAGAAGCAGCTTTGGCAGCACAATATGTAGATGTACTTCAAATACCTGCATTTCTTTGTCGTCAAACTGAGCTACTCATTGCTGCTGCCCAAACAGGCAAGGCCGTAAATGTAAAGAAAGGACAGTTTATGCATGGTTCGGGTATGGGTTTTGCAGTTGAGAAGATAAAGGCTATCAATCCAGATGCTGATGTAATGTTGACCGATAGAGGAAATTCTTTTGGCTATTCAGACATCGTAGTCGATTACAGGAATATCATCGAAATGAAAGCATTTGGTGTGCCAGTAGTGATGGATTGTACGCACTCACTTCAACAGCCAAATCAATCTTCGGGTGTAACCGGAGGAAAGCCAGCCTTGATAGAAACCATTGCTAAGGCTGCTATTGCAGTTGGTGCTGATGGAATTTTTATCGAAACACACCCAAACCCTTCAGTTGCTAAGTCAGACGGGGCAAATATGTTGGCATTAGATAAGTTAGAAGGCTTGCTTGAAAAGCTCCTTAAAGTGCGAGAAGCAGTAAAATGAGGTCATTTTTTTTAAAATAGACCATACAATAACAAATTGTAGGCTAATTTTCATTTTCGAAAAATGATTTCTATATTTGGTTATTCAAACAAAACGATGACTCCCAATCATCTAAATACACAAATAATAATGGCTAAACGCAAAGACGTTCAAGATGAACCAGAACAACAAATAAACATTGAGTTATCGGAAGAAATGGCAGAAGGTGTATATGCTAATTTAGCGATGATAGCTCATTCAAATACAGAATTTGTGATTGATTTTATAAGATTAATGCCGGGTGTTCCGAAGGCAAAGGTAAAATCAAGAGTAATTCTAACGCCAGAGCATGCACAACGTTTATTGGTTGCCTTACAAGATAATATCGCCAAGTATGAAGATAACTTTGGAAGTATTAGAGAAACAAACGAGGCATTACCTTTTCCGATGAACTTTGGTGGCCCAATGGGTGAAGCTTAAGATTTCGGCAGCATATTTTCAACAGATTTTAAAATACTAAAAGCCTCGAATTTCGAGGCTTTTGGCTATTTAAGGGGTTTATTTTATTCGATTATTCTTCTTTAAAATATCTATTGTTTTATCAATAGGCAGTGCTTCTACCTTAGTGTTTTCAAAGCCAGTAAGTGTTTCTGCCGCAAATAAGGAATTTATTATGGCTTCTTCAGTGGCTTCAATGACGGCTTCAAAAAGTAGGTCTAAATCGTTGTTTCTTAGCACTTTAAAAGTTTCAAACATAGAGTCAGAGTTATGAGCAATGCGTAGTTCTTCCGCAGTAGATGCTGCAATTACGTAGTCTCCGCTGCCGTTGGCCGCTATGCCGCCCGTGCGGGCAAGACCAAGCATGGCACGAGAGGCCAAACGTTTTAGGTTTTTGGCTGAAAGAGGTGCATCTGTCAAAACAACAATCATGCAAGAACCATCATCTTTGTAAGCTTCATTGAGTTTACTAAACTTATGTTTATCAAGTTCAATACCTACAGGAGCACCATTGATTTGCAAAACACCTCCAAAATTTGATTGAACAAGCACTCCTACTGTATAACCTCCTTTTGATTTAGGCAGAATCCTCGAAGAAGTGCCGATACCACCCTTAAAACCAAAACAAACAGTTCCAGCACCAGCTCCTACATTTCCTTCTTCTACGGGGCCATTTTGTGCTTTTTTCAAAGCTTCAAGTACATGTTCTTTAGTAATAAATCTTTTTCTAATATCATTTAAGCCACCATCATTAGTTTCACCAACAACAGCATTGACACTTCGAACACTATTATTTTCTAAAAATTGAAAAGTATAATCAATAACCGCAGCAGCAGCAGTCGGAACAGAAAGGGTGTTGGTTAAAATAATAGGGGTTTCTAAATTGCCTAACTCTTCAACTTGTGAATAACCCGCCAGTTTTCCAAAGCCATTTCCTATGTGAATAGCCGCAGGAATTTTGTTTTGAAAAATATTTTTATCATGCGGAAGAATCGCTGTAACTCCAGTATGGACATCATTTCCTTGATGAAGTGTAACTTGTCCAACCTTCACCCCCGCAACATCTGTAATTGCGTTGAGTTTTCCAGGGCGAAGAACTCCAATTTCAATGCCAAAATCACGAGCTCGTTTTTTTTGTGCAAAAATTGAAAAATTTAGTAGAAAGAGAAAAACGAAAAGTGGAAAGTGTTTTGGCATGAGTATAGATATTGCATTTGAGTAAATATAAAAACAAAACCAATGAAACCTTTTGAAGTTGTTATATATTATTTTAAAAGATTTGGAAAGTCTATAAAAAAATAACCCCGAAGAATACAGATTGTATAGCTTCGAGGTTATGTGTTTAGATTGTACTTTTTTGAGAAAAGGATATTTTCCAATATCAAAAATTTCTTAAAACTCAATTCCAAATCTGATGACAACACGTTTGTATTTTCGAACTTCATTAGATTCATACCAATAATAATCATCCCCTCTTTCCTGCGTATAATCTGCTCTTTGAAAGCGATATCCAAAATTAATTAACCATGAAGAGCCATTTCGCATGGGTAATTTGTAACCAATGGCAGGATTTATACTTATACCACCTTTGGTGTGAAAACCAGTATTATCTTCATTGAGCCAATTAGTTGAATAACCAGCATCAAGGCTTCCCAACAGTATACTTCCTCCTTGTTTTTTTTGAAGTAAAGTTCGACGCACACCTGCTGAGAACGGCATGAGAATTGTTGACCCATATGAATCTACACCGACTGTTAAACCAAAGGCAGTTTTGGGGTTAAGATAGAAACCATTGAAAGTTTGAACTGATAAATTTAAATGATTTTTTACTTGATAGGTTGGCTCATAGGGTTGAGGATAATATCCACGGTAAAAACTATAAAAATTCTCAAACTTACCTCGTCCAAATAATAAACTAAATTCGGTCATGTTGACAAATGGGTGTTTTTTGAAAAATCCTTTTGACTCTTCTTGTGCCCAAGATGGAAGAAAACTCATTACTCCCATCAAAATAATAATAAATGATTTTTTCATGATTTTGATAAGGAATTAGTTTTCTCTTTTTACAGGTATGACACTCAACTGTTTCAAATTCTTTGGGTTTGAAGTATCGTATTGGTATAGTCCATCTTTTCCAACCATTAATAAATGTTTACCCTCCAATGGTATTACATCATAAGCATCTATTTTTTCAATGTGTTGTTGGAGTATAATATTTGTACTCGAAGAAGCATCGAAAGATTTTAGTCCATATTGACTTTCACAAATAAATAAGTTTGGAAAATCAATACCTAAACCAGCAGGTTGTTGCATATCATAACTCTTGATAAGGCTCGGAGAGGAGAGGTTTGATACGTTCACCACATCAAGTCTATTGGGGGCAACACCACACCAACCAGTACGTAAGGTAACATAGGCAACATCATTGTGTACAATAACAGGGTCGCAGGCACGAGCGTGTTGAAAAATCGAAAGACGTTCTGGTTTTTCTGGATTTTTGTTGTCAAAAATGTACATTCCAGTGTTCGAACCAATGAAAAGTTTATCCTTATAGGGAAAAATCGTTTCAATTCCCCAGCCAAGATTAATTTTAGTTTGTTGGGCGGGTTTATTATTAGTTTTTACATCAAAAACTAATAAATCTGATTGAGATACGGCATATAAATAGTCATTATATAAGGTAAATCTAGCCATTGAGCCACCTGTACCAGTGCTTGTGGTTGCTGCACCATTACTAGAACTAGAGCTAGCTGTTGGAGAAGAAGACTTTAGAGCATCTTGAAGGTAATAAATAGGGTTAATGGTTGTGTTTTCTAGTCCGCAATTAGTTTTAATTTTCTCAGTGATTATTTTTACCTCATAATCTGTTATGGTTTGATTTTGGTTATTGTAATACCAATAAATACCATCAGCTAAACCATTTTGAAAAATCTCTTGCAATCGCCCTGTTTCTTTGATATTGGTAGGGTTAGAAATATCAAAAGTAACAAGGTCCATATAACTATCGGCATAGAGCGTATTGTCTTTAACAGCCATATCTATTACCCCTGGAATCTGTAAAAAGGCAATGTTTTTGGGTTGTTGAGGGTTTGAATTATCAATAATATGGATGCCCTTTTTTACCTCATTAATAAACAAATAATTGTCTTTAACATAAATTTTACCGGGATTGACTAAATCTTGGGGCGATTTGGTTGTAATTCCTTTGCGAATCTCTTCAACTGAAAGCGTAAAAGGAACGTTGGTTCGATAACTACGAGTTGTTTCACAGTCATCTGTGCAGGCTGAGTTAGCAAAAGTTATGTAAACAAATGCTAAGAGTAGTAATTGTTTTTTCATAGTTTTAATTTCTTGTTACCACAGAGGCACAGATTAAATAAATATTACAGAAATTTCTATAGAAATCATAAAATCTGTGCCTCCGTGGTAAATTTTATAAATTCACAATTTTACCAGCAAAAAGAATCGTATTTGATTGCTTTTCACTAATAAAGAATGCGAATGGCTTATTACAGATAAATTCTGGCAATATAGGCATTGAAGTAAGTTCAATGCCTATTGTTGTTACTGCCGCTGCTTCTGTGCCTTTTTCGTCAACCGCTACGAATGTATTTTGCTTAACGAACCCAACTTTTAATTTACCAGCAGGTTGTGCAATTTTCGATAAATCGGCCGCATCTGTAAACATGGTTTTCATACCCATATTTGCTAAAACATTATTTAAGTTGGTCTCATATTCAATGGTAAATTTCGGTAAACCAACTATTACTTTTTGTTCTGTAAGTGAAGCGTTTAAGTTTTTCCACTCACTTACTGACATTGTGTTGATAACTTCACCAACAGAAGTTTTTCCTTCTGGTAATACAATCGTCATTACATAATTTCCATCACCGTAAGCAAGTTCAAGTGCTTGGTAGTTAGGTCTTTTGGTATATTTTAATTTTTCAGTCATACTCATCATTTTGACCGAATTTGTACCCGTAGTTCCTGCAAAATTTTCCTCGTGTGTATTGGCTGTTTTGAATGGGATTTTCCAATCGCCTTTAAAATAAAGAGCATTCATCAAAAACATTACATGAGCAGGTTCGATTTTATCTAAAACCTTTTTGATTTTACCATTAGTATTATCACTTGCCCAGTTGTTTATTTTACCTACGGTTGCGGTATTTTCAAAGTCTTCTGCATAGGCTTTTGCATTGAATGACTCTCTGAGCACATCAAGAAAAGACTTTTCAACTGAAAAACTATTTCGATACCAAACAGAATTAGCAATGGTATTTGTCACTTTAGAATCGACATTAGGAAGACCATCCATTAAATCTTTGTAAATGGCGTTTGTTGCGGCGAGGTCAGGAGAAACCCTCAAACCTGTTTGAATTTCTTCTTTGGTCTTGGTGTCTGCCCCATTCAAAAGCATTCCTAGAGCAACATGTAAGCTAAGAGGCGAAACAAAATAGTTTTTGTCGGCCTTTTCTTCAGCATTATGTTTTTTTAAAAAATCGAAAGCAAACTCGCTTGTTTGGTCGGCAAAAGTAGCGGGAACGGCTCTGAGAAGTTGGTTGGGTTGCACGGAATCTGTTTCGGTATTACAACTGGCAGCCATCAAAAAAAGGGTACCAGCTAAGGTTAGACTTTTTATACTTTTCATTGGTTTGAGTTTTTAACGAAGTCTTCGCTCAAAGCGAAGACTTCGTTTGGGTTAACGAGAATTATTTTCTTTCAAAATAAATGGCTTCATTAGAAGGGCTTGCCAGATAAAATACTAAAGTGTTTTTATCTTTGAAGTCGTAGTGTTGGATACTTCTCAATCGTTCGTAAAAGGTCGCTTCAAATTGATTCGCTTCGAGTGTACCCGCAATTTTGGTACTTCCTATAACCTGAATCGAAATTGTTTTTTTGTTTTCATCAATTTCAGGAGAAATAAAATAGAAATTCACGGAAGAACGACCATTAAAAGTATATTTACCTTCCTCATCTTTGATTTCAAGCGTCACATCAAATGCAGGGACATTTCCATCGGCATAGCCTTTCAATTTCCATTGACCTAATAGGTCTGATTTTCTCAGTGAACTTATGGTCATATTGTTCGCTTCTACAATTTCTTTTGAACACGCACTTAAAAATAAGGTGCAGATTATCAGTGTATTAACTAATACTTTCATTGCTAGTTTTACTTTTTAATACGTTGGTAGGATTCGCTAAAGCCATCATAAAAATTATCTGCTAAAGATAATTCGTCGGCTGTTTGACTCATAATTACGGCCGAGGTGCTATCACTAAATTTAATAAAGTCAACTTGTTCGGGTTTATAAATAGATTTACCCTGTGTAATCTGGTAAGTGCCAGAAATTTCGAGTTTGTTGTCTTTATAACGAGAAAACTTTAGGTCTGAAGTTAGAACTAAACGTCGTTCGTAGCCTGCTGTTGAAGGTGTAATTGTTTTGCCAGCAATTCCACCAGTTGAAGAAATCCAACGCCACTCTCCAACAAGGCTATTCGTAGTTTCATTGGTGGCTTTTACTTCTTCCTTACTGCATGAAAACGTAAAAAGTGTGGCAAAAATTAATAAAAAACTTAGCTTTTTCATTTTAAATTATAGTTTTGTTTGTGAATCTTGTCGGGTCATCTCTATGGTCTGCAGCCCATCGTAATTATTTAAACTCAGCTTGTCGGGGAGAAGAAAAAGGATACACTCATTTCTTCTCCCACGACGAAACAAAGTGTTTCTGTCTGAGTAAATTACCCTTTTCACAAATAATGATTCTGCTTTGTAAAAATTGGTTGGAAGCCGTGGCTAAAAAAATTATATTTATGAAAAAAATTAACAAACTACAATGAAAAAACACCTAACCTTCATTTCTCTGCTTACTTTATCAATTACTTCATATGCACAAGACCGCATTTCTGGAAAAACTTGGGCGGGTCGTTCGGAGGTAATTGCACAAAATGGGATGGTTTGTACGTCTCACCCACTTTCTACGCAAGCGGCTATCGAAGTCCTTCGTGCGGGCGGAAGTGCTGTTGATGCCGCCATTGCGGCAAACGCCATGGAAGGAATGGTTGAACCACACGTAAATGGTATTGGTGGTGATATCTTTGCTATCGTATGGGATGCCAAGACTCAACGACTTTATGGTTTGAATGGCTCGGGACGTTCGCCATATAGTCTTACTTTGGAAGAATTCAAAAAACGTGGACTTACGCACATTCCTGCACTTGGTCCTTTGCCAATTAGTGTTCCGGGTTGTGTAGATGGTTGGTTTGAGTTGCATAAAAAATTTGGGAAATTACCGATGGAAAAAATTCTTTCGCACGCCATTTATTATGGAAGAAACGGCTTTCCAGTACACGATGAATTAGCAGTAAGTTTACAAAATGTTCCTCGCTTATATGGTAAATTTCCGAACATAAAAGAACACTATTATCCAAATGGTGAAGTACCAAAGAAGGGTGATATTTTCAAGAATCCAAACTTGGCAAATACTTTAGAAAAAATAGCTAAAGGGGGGCGTGATGCTTTTTATAAAGGGGAAATCGCTCAAACAATAGATGCTTTCATGAAGAAAAACGGAGGTTTTTTAAGTGCTAAAGACCTTGCCGACCATACTTCTACTTGGATAGAGCCAGTTTCGACGAATTATCGTGGCTATGATGTTTGGGAATTACCTCCGAATGGACAAGGGATTGCGGTTTTACAAATGTTAAATATTTTGGAAGGTTACGATTTTTCAAAAATTCCTTACGGAAGTACCGAACACGTACATCTTTTTACAGAAGCCAAGAAGTTGGTTTTTGAAGACCGTGCAAAATTCTATGCCGATCCCGAATTTGCTAAAATTCCAGTAAAATCATTAATCTCGAAAGAATATGCGGCCGAAAGACGCAAACTAATCGACCCAAATAAAGCTGCCACTCATTACGATGCAGGAAACCCCGCTTTGCGAGAAGGTGACACCATTTACTTGACCGTAGCCGACAAAGACGGAAACATGGTTTCGTTGATTCAGAGTAATTACCGAGGTTTTGGTTCGGGAATGATGCCCGATGGTTTAGGTTTTATTTTTCAAGACCGTGGTGAATTGTATAATTTGAAAGAAGGAGAAAACAATACTTATGCTCCGCACAAACGTCCGTTTCAGACAATTATTCCAGCATTTGTGACCAAAGATGGCAAACCATTTATGAGTTTTGGTGTAATGGGCGGAGCTTTCCAACCTATGGGGCATGTGCAGATAATTATGGATGTGGTTGATTTCGGTATGAATCTACAAGAAGCAGGCGATGCCCCAAGACTCAACCACGATGGTTCATCAGAGCCAACAGGCGAGCCAATGGAAGGCGTAGGTATGATAACGATGGAGTCGGGGATACCTTATGAAACCATCAGAGGTTTAATGCAAAAAGGACATCAAGTAGGCTATACGCTCGGTCAATACGGTGGTTATCAAGCTATTCGCTACGACCCTGTGCGAAAGGTTTATTTCGGAGCATCAGAATCTCGAAAAGATGGCCATGCGGCTGGGTTTTGATTGGTTTAAAAGAGAATTTCATAATTCTCTTTTATTTTTGTCATAACTTCACATAAAAATTAGAAAAATATGAGAATTACACGCCTCGAAGCAAAAGGAATTGGCCCATTTGAAGACTTAAATATTGAATTTAAGCCAAAACCTGCGGGCATGGAAAACAAAGCCGAAATTCATATTTTGACTGGTGAAAATGGTACGGGTAAAAGTACGATTTTAATGATGTTGGCGAGTTGTGGAAAATTAAAAGAGAATGATGATTCTTTAATAATAGAGAGAAGGCGATTGAAAAGTGACGCAGTTAATAATGAAAGATTTAAAGATATACATGCTATTATTTCTTTTGACGATACAGTAAAAATTAAATTATCTCCTAATCCTTTATTCTCATTTGATAAAGAATCTTGGTTTGCTATTGACTTTTTCGATAAATGGAAAAAGAACACAACAGATGACAAGGTTTTTATGAATAATAAATTTAAAATACCTGAAAATCTAAAAAATATAATTCTTGATTACCCAAAGCATCAATATAATTCCAATGAAAGAAAGCATGAAATGTTATTTTCATATTTCTCATATTCGGGTTATCGCATTTCAAAAGGAACAGGAGTTGTAAATATTAAAGAAATTACCTCAAATCCTTTAGAAAATGCAGTAAATTTTGAGAAATCAATAGATTCAGATTTAATTTTAGATTGGGTTGCCAATGTTATAACCAAAGGATTATTATCAAAAAGTAGAGGCAAAGAAGCAAATGAGACTAACACCGTTCAAAAAATAGAAAAAGCACTTTCTGGCATTACTGGTAAAAAAATAGAGTTTGATTTAGAAGAAACCCTAAAAGTAAGTGTAAGAGTAAATGAAACAAGTTTAAGTTTCAATACACTTCCCGACGGTCTAAAATCCATAATCTCTTGGTTATCAGACCTATTGATGCGTTTGGATAGAATCAATTGGGCTGATAAATCTAAAAGTATTCTTGAACAAAACTTCATTCTTTTCTTAGACGAAATAGAAGTGCATCTTCACCCATCTTGGCAACGAAAAATTTTACCCGTTGTACAAGATTTATTTCCGAATGCACAAATTTTTATTTCTACTCACTCGCCTTTTGTAGTTGGTTCGGTTGACGGGGCGAGAGTTTACAAGTTCAAGTTAGATGAGAATAATAATAGTGTTTTAGATAGTGAGTATTGGACAGAAGATGGCAATAGTTATCAGTATTATTTGAGAGAGGTTTTTGATATTAAGAATGAATTTGGTGTAAAAATAGACGAATCGCTTCAAGAACTTTTACGATTGAAAGAAAAAGCATTAAAAGGTAGTATAGAAGATTATGAAAAATTCATAGTTTTATCAGACAAGCTATTAAACGAAAACCCCAATAGTGTAGAGTTGAGTAGTATAGTTGGTTTTGAGAGAAGAAAACTTGAAAAGCAATTCCCAACACAACCTGTAACTGTTTAAAATGAGGAAAATAACTCGTACAGAGAAGCCCCTTTTTCTAACAAACGAAAAAGAAGCAGAATGGGGTGAACGATACAAGAAAAATAGAGAGGAAAAAGGTATTTCTTTTGAGTTTCAATGGCCAAAGGTTGAAAAGGTTAAACTTAATCAAAAGCTTTTGCCTATTCTTCGCCAAATATCACAAAACCATTGCTTTTATTGTGATGCTTTTCCAACCGAAATAATAGGTGAAAGTATTGACCATTTTAAACCGAAGGGAAATCCACTTTTCTATGTAGATGTTTGCAAATGGGAAAATCTCTATTTGGCTTGCAAGCATTGCCAAGATTCTAAAAAAGAAGATTATAATGAACTTCTTTTACGCCCAGATGCGATAGACTATGATTTTGAAAAGTATTTTGAGTACAATTCGATTTCAGGTGAAATAGATATAAAAATAAATATTTCCGAATATGATAAAGAAAAAGCCGAAGTTACTCGAAAAATTTTCGGGTTTAATCAAGAAAAAAAGATTGAAGACAGAAAACGTTTCTTTCGATTATGGCACATTGACCCCGAAAGAGTGCAACAAATAGATACATATAATTACCGATTCATGTTCGATTAAACACTTCAAACATAAAAAATGAAAAAACAACTAACCCTAATCACCTTATTATCAATCACTTGCTTTGCTGGATTTTCCCAAAAAAAGAAGAAAGTTGCAGTCGAAACAGCTCCAGTAGTTACCGTCGATGCGGTTTCTCCAACATCAGCCACTGAGCGAATGGCTGGCTATGAGCAACGCAAAAAATTGCAAGAGGCATCGCTCGTAAAAAATCTGAAATTCAGAAACGTTGGCCCAACCGTTATGAGTGGCCGTATTGTAGATATTGATGCAAATCCCGAAAACCCAACGGAGTTTTATGCTGCCTACGCTTCAGGTGGTTTGTGGCATACTGTCAATAATGGTCAATCATTCTCACCAATATTTGATAATGAGGCAGTTATGACCATCGGCGATATTGCTGTTGACTGGAAAACTCGCACAATTTGGATTGGTACGGGCGAAAATAACTCAAGTCGCTCGTCGTATTCGGGCGTGGGAATGTATAAATCAACTAATAATGGCAAAACTTGGGAGTATCTCGGCTTGCCTGAATCACACCACGTTGGTAGAATCGCTTTGCACCCAACCGACCCAAATATTGCGTGGGTTGCGGTTTTGGGACATTTGTATTCGCCAAACAAAGAGCGTGGCATGTACAAAACCACCGATGGCGGTAAAACTTGGAAACAAACACTTTACATCAACGAAAACACGGGTGCAATTGACGTAAGGCTCGACCCAAACAATGCCAATACGCTTTACGCTACGATGTGGTATAAAGAGCGTACAGCTTGGAATTTTGTAGAAGGAGGAAAAGAATCGGGCATTTATAAAAGTACCGATGCGGGCGAAACTTGGAAATTGATTTCGGGCGAGGGAAGTGGCTTCCCGACTGGTGCGGGCAATGGTCGCATTGGTCTGGCAGTTTACCCAAAAAATCCCAACATCGTTTATGCCATCATTGATAATCAGGCAAATAGACCAAAGAAAGAAGAAAAAGAAGATGCCAGCCGTCTGACCACAAAAAGAATGAAAACCATCACCAAAGATGAGTTTTTGGCTTTGAGCGATGCAACAATCAATGAATATTTAGATGGACAAGGTTTTCCTGAAAAATTCACGGCAAAGGCTTTCAAAGAAGACCTAAAGGCTGATAAAATTAAGGTACAAGATATTTATGAATATACTTACAATGGTAATAATGATTTATTCGATACGCAAGTAACGGGAGCGGAGGTTTATCGAAGTGAAGATGCAGGTGCAACTTGGAAACGCACCCACGCCGACTATTTGGATAATATCTATTTCACTTATGGCTATTATTTCGGACAAATTTGGGTTGACCCAACTGATGATAAGAAAATCGTAATTGTGGGTGTGCCAATCGTGCGTTCGGAAGATGGTGGTAAAAGTTTCAAAAGTATCGAAAGAGAAAACGTACATTCCGACCACCACGCTTTATGGTTTGACCCGAAAAATCCGAAACATTATATAAACGGAAACGATGGCGGAATAAACATTACTTACGATGATGGTAAAACTTGGTTTAAAGCAAATTCAATTCCTGTGGGGCAACTTTACCACGTTTCTGTCGATATGGCAAAGCCTTACAATGTCTATGGTGGCTTGCAAGATAATGGCGTTTGGTATGGTTCGTCAACCAATTCGTTTGATTATAACTATGGTATCTTCGATAATGGCGATGGCTATAAATTCTTGCTCGGTGGCGATGGAATGCAAGTACAAGTAGATTATCGAGATAATAACACGGTTTACGCAGGTTTTCAGTTTGGTAACTATTTCAGAATCAATAAAGCAACCAACGAACGCAAGCGTTTGGAAGTTCCACGTGAATTAGGCGAAGCACCATTCCGTTTCAACTGGGAATCTCCACTTACGATTTCTCGCCACAATCAAGATATTATCTATTTTGGTTCAAATAAATTCCATAGAAGTTTCGATAAAGGCGATACTTTCAAAACCCTTTCGGGAGATTTGACTCGTGGCCGCAAAGAAGGTGATGTGCCTTTCGGAACACTAACAACCATAGAAGAATCACCAAGTAGATTTGGTTTGATTTACACAGGCTCAGATGATGGTTTGATTTATGTCACAAAAGATGGCGGTTATACTTTCACCAAAATCATGGATAAACCAAATCTTTGGGTAAGCGGAATTGCGGTTTCGGCTCATGCCGAAGGAACGGTTTATGCTTCATTAAATGCTTATCGTGGCGACCATTTCAAACCATATTTGTTTGTTTCTACTGATTATGGTCAAAATTGGCAAGCAATCGGTGCAGATTTACCAGCCGAACCAATCAACGTAGTAAAAGAAGACCCGAAAAATGCCAATATTATTTATGTCGGAACTGACAACGGTTTATATATTTCGATGGATAAAGGCAAAACATTTATGCGTGGTAATGGCGACGGAATGCCAAGTGTCTCAATCCATGATTTGGTGATTCACCCAAGAGAAAATGAATTAGTCGTTGGCACGCACGGACGCTCAATTTACATTGCTGATGTGAAGCCATTACAAGCATTGAGTAGCGAGGTTTTAGCTAAAAATATTCACGTATATGATTTACCATCAATCAATTACAATGCTTCTTGGGGTAGAATGTTTGATAAATATGCCGAACCAGAAGAACGTAAGTACAATATCACTTACTACGCAAAAGCAGCAGGAAAAGCCACAATCAAGATTCAGACAGATAAAGGATTAGTTGTAAAAAACATTTCGGATGATGCCGAAGCTGGTTTAAATAACGTAAACTTCGACCAAGCGATTGATATAGCGGCTAAAGGCGAATACGAAAAGTATTTGAACGATGTAAAGAAAAAAGAAGATAAAGAAATCAAACTGGAGCTTGCCGATGATAAGAAAATTTATTTCCGCCCAGGAAAATATAAGCTTATCATCGAGCTCAATGGCGAAAAAGTAGAAAAAGACCTTGAAATCAAAGCATCGGAGCGTCGTTCACGTCGAGCAACGAGTCCGAAACCAACAGCTTCGCCAGAAGAATTTGAAGAATGGTACGAAGAAATGGGTTTTGAAGAAACGAAGAAGTAACTTTGTAGCACAATTTTCTGAAAGGGCGGCGTTCCGCTTGTGTTTTGCGTAACTCACAATTCGGAGAATTGTGCTACAATCCAATTTTAACCAAATTTTATTCAACCAAAAACAAACATGAAGCAAAACTTTGTAAAATTTTTAGGAGCAATCCTTATCAGCAACTCTCTCATGGCACAATTAGCTCCAATCAAGAGCATCGAAGGCCGTTGGGACATTACAATTACCAAAGGCAATAAAAAGATGCCATCTTGGTTAGAAGTAAGTCATTCAGGAGAGAAATATTTAAATGGTCATTTTGTTGGAGATGGTGGAAGTGCCAGACCAATTTCACGCATCAATTTTGCGGATGATAAAATATCTTTCTCAATTCCGCCACAATGGGATAGAGCCGAAAAAGATTTAGTGGTTGAGGCTGTTTTGAAAAATGACAAGCTTACTGGTACTATGAATACGCCAAGCGGTGAAGTGTTGAGTTGGGAAGGCGTACGTGCACCGAAGTTAAATAGTACTAAAACACCAGTTTGGGGCACTCCTATCAAACTTTTCAATGGAAAAAACCTTGATGGTTGGCAAGCCGTAAGTGGCGAAAACCAATGGGTTGTAGAGAATGGTATTCTGAAAAGTCCAAAATCAGGGGCAAACTTACGCACAATCGGAACTTATAATGACTTCAAATTACATGTAGAGTTCAAATACCCAGAAGGTAGTAATAGTGGGGTTTATCTCAGAGGTCGTTATGAAGTACAAGTAACCGATAGCAAGGGCCGTGAACCATTAAAAGACCAATTAGGTGCAATTTATGGTTTTATTGCTCCAATCGAAATGCCAGCTAAAAGTGCTGGCGAATGGCAAAGTTTTGATATTACCTTAGTTGGAAGATTAGTAACGGTTGTTTTGAATGGCAAAACGATTATTTATAAAAACGAAATTCCAGGAATTACGGGCGGAGCTTTAGATAGTAATGAAGGCGAACCAGGTCCAATCTTTTTCCAAGGCGACCACGGCCCTATCGAATATCGAAATATTATCCTTACGCCTGCTAAGTAAACTTTTTTGCATAAATGGTGTTATTTCTAAGGAAGGCTTCGCTATTAGCGAAGCCTTCCTTTTGATTTTATATCGAAAAAGAATCCTCATTTTATGAAAATACCCGTTAATATTATCACAGGCTTCTTAGGAGTAGGAAAAACCACTACCATTAAGCATATTCTTGCCAATAAACCCTCAGGCGAGCGTTGGGCGGTAATAATCAATGAATTTGGTGCCGTATCTATCGACCACACAGCTATTGAAGAAAAAGATGACCTGACAATTAGAGAAGTTGCTGGAGGTTGTATTTGTTGTACTGCCAATTTACCGATGCAGGTTACGCTCACTACCCTTTTACGTAGCCAAAAACCAGACCGAATTCTGATAGAGCCAACAGGAATGGGGCATCCCGAAAAAATATTAGATTTATTACAAAACCAATACCTAAGAGACATTCTTGAAGTAAGAGCCACCATTTGTTTGGTTGACCCACGCAAATGGATAGATGCAAATGTACGTGCCCATGAGACCTTTCAAGACCAAATAAATTTAGCCGATGTTTTGGTAGCTAATAAAGCTGATGTTGCAGGGGAAGAATTGGTAAGCAAGTTTAAGCTTTGGTCGGAAAACCTGTATCCGCCCAAATTGTTGATAGACTCAGTTTCGAATGGTGAAATAAATATTGATTGGCTTGATATACAACCATTTGAAGGCCGAAAATCAGCCTTTCCACAAGCACATACGCATGAGCATCACCATCATAATGAAGAAGAAAATGAATTAGCTGAGGTCGGAAAACCAGTAAAAAAACTAAGTAAAGGTCTAGGAATGTATAGTTGTGGGTGGCTTTTTTCGCCCGAAGAAGTTTTTAGTTTACCAAAACTCCGTCAATTTTTCAGTTCAATGCAAGGAGTAGAACGTGCCAAAGGTGTTTTTCGAATAGGTAAAGATTGGGTTTTGATAAATGCAATAGATGGAGAATTTTCAATACAATATATTGCTTATAGACGAGATAGTCGCATTGAACTTATTGCTAATTATGATTTAGATTGGCTGGTTTTTGAAGTGAAATTGAAAGACTGTTTGATATAATAATAAAAAGGGAGCTGAAAGGCTCCCTTTTTATTAATCTTCTCTCTCGAGTGAAATATTATCTATTGGACGAAGAATAAGCGGAACTTTCTCAACCTTTACATTACTGGTATCGAGTCCAAACCATTTATCTTCAGAGTTCGTAAAGCCTTTAATGAAGAAATAGGCCTCCATTGTTAACCTTTCCCAGAAAGGAAGTTTATTTTCGTTAGATAGGTATCTTTCTAAAACGACAAATCTAAAATCACCTACAACATTATGTTTATGTAATGATTCATAGCGGCTTCGGATATCTACTTCCTTACGTTTCACCATTTCTTCAATAACTTTTCTAAAGTAAAGGTTAATTTTTTGTTCAACCCTGAAACCAAGTTTAAAAGTTACTTTAATGACATCATCTGGTTCAATGATATTAACCTTGTATTTCATAGTATAAGGCTCATCGGTAATATCAACATGAATAAACCAATAAATATCTGCACGTTTGGGGCGTTTTTCGAAAATCGAATACATCACTTTCGATTCAATTTCAGATACTCTATGGGCATTACTCATATACACTAAATGAGTAGAATATTTCTGTACAGATTCATCTTTACTCAATTCTTTTAAGCCATCCAAATATTTTTCTAACTTCACAAATTCAGTCAAACGATTTTTGATAATATTTGAGCGATACCAGATTATCATAATCATAGCAATGACAGCCGCAATAAATACAGAAACCCATCCACCATGCGAAAACTTGAGCATATTGGCTGCTAAAAAACCACCTTCGATTAGTACATAAACTACTAAAAATGCTACAATCCAAAACTTATTGAAACGATGGGTGTAAAGGTAATAGGCAGCAAGAATGGTAGTCATTAACATCGTGAGTGTAATAGCTAGACCATAGGCGGCCTCCATGTTAGCAGACTCCTTGAAATATAGAACCACGCCCACACAACCAGCCCATAATAACCAGTTGATACTTCTGATATAAAGTTGTCCTTTGTGGTCTGAAGGATATTTTAATCGAACTTTTGGCCAAAAAGTAAGACGAATAGCCTCTGAAATAAGCGTATAGGAGCCTGTGATTAAAGCTTGACTAGCAATAATGGTTGCGGCCGTAGCAATACCAATACCAATTAGCAAAAACCAATCTGGCATCAGTTGGTAGAAAGGTTTGCGACCATCAAGATACTGACCATTCATAGAAATGGCCCAAACGCCCTGCCCAAAATAATTAAGTAATAAACAAATCTTTACATAAATCCAGCTAATTCTGATGTTACCACGACCACAATGCCCAAGGTCTGAATATAAAGCTTCCGCACCTGTTGTACACAAAAACACCGAACCTAATAACCAAAAACCATCTTTATGGAAGAATAGTAAGCGATAAGCATGATAGGGGTTAATAGCTTGAAATATGGCAGGGTCTGTTATAATTTGTCGAATACCAAGGACAGCTAACATCGTAAACCATACAAACATTATTGGCCCGAATGCCTTACCAACAACATTAGTACCAAATGCTTGTACTAAAAAAAGTGTTGTGATAATTCCAATGATGATTGGGATGGTTTGTATCTCGGGATAAACAATCTGTAACCCTTCAATCGCTGAAGAAACAGAAATAGGTGGGGTAATAATTCCATCGGCCAACAAAGCACTTCCACCAATAATTGCCGGCACCGTTAACCATTTGGCATGTCTTCTTACAAGTGCATAAAGAGCAAAGATTCCTCCCTCACCATTGTTATCTGCTCTAAGAATCAAGATAACATATTTAAGTGTAGTTTGTAAAGTAAGTGTCCAAAAAATGAGTGATAACGAACCAAAGACTATTTCTTCATCAATCTTTTCTTTGCCAATAATGGCCTGCATTACATAGAGTGGAGATGTTCCAATGTCTCCAAAAATGATACCAAGTGTAATAAGCAATCCTGCGGCCGTAACCCTATCTAGGTTTTTGTGATTGTGGCTCATTATTATATGATATTTAGTAAAAAAGTGTGCAAATGTACTGGTTTGTAGGAAATTGCAATATTTTTTCGGACTTTTTTATGGGATATGTTATGTAAAAAAGATTGCAAATTTAATGTTTCATAAAAAAGTATAAAAAAATCCAAATAAAATACCAATAATATTAAGAATAATTTTTTGTTTTGAAATACTACTAAACTAATTATTGAAAGGAAAATAGTGATTCAAATACAAATCAGTGCGAAAAAAAGGGCAAATAATAATCTTTTAATAAAAAAGATAAAAAAAACGCTCCCAATAATCTTTTTGAGATATATTGGGAGCGTAGATAAATGCTAAAAATTAGCTATTACTAAGCCTTTTTACCTTTTTTTGAATCAGCTTCAGCAGGTACTACCGCTAATTTCGCATCTTCATTTTTAATATCACGTTGCATCGCATCAACAACGATTGGTGTGGCTACGAACAATGAAGAATATGTACCAACGATTACCCCAACGAACATCGCAAATACGAAGCCACGGATAGTTTCACCACCAAAAATCAATAATACTAAAAGTACGATTAATGTAGAGAAACCAGTAACCGCCGTACGGCTCAATGTACTATTTAAGGCGTTGTTAATTACTGTAGGAATATCTTCTCTTACGCCGCGTTTTTCGCGTAAATATTCACGTACACGGTCAAATACTACTACGGTATCGTTCATTGAGTAACCCATAATTGTTAATACCGCACCTACAAATGCTTGGTCAACATCAAGTGAGAATGGAAGGAAGCCACGGAAAATTGAGAAAATACCGAGGATAATTGCCACGTCGTGGAACAACGCCACTAATGCCCCATAACCGAATGCTAAGCTACGGAAACGTACGTATATATAGACAAATACCAATGCAATTGAAAGTAATATAGCCTTTAATGCACCACCAATGGCGTCGTTTGCAATGGTTGGTCCAACTTTAGAGGAGCTTGTAACTTTACCTTTATTACCATTTACGTTAGCCAATGCATTGTTTACATTACTTTCGATTTGTTTTTCAACCTCAGGGTTTGTATTCTCAATTTTGTAAGGAGTTGTAATTTTTACTTGGTCGAATCCACCAAAAGTTTTTACTTCGATGGCTTGTCCTTCAAATGTTCCTTTTAAGGCAGCATCAATTTCTTCTGTGTTTACACTTTTTTCAAATTTTGCTACATATGTACGACCACCTAGGAAGTCAACACCTAAACCAAAGCCTTTAAAGAATATCGAAACAATACCCGCAATGATAATGGCACTTGAGATAGTGTAATATAACTTACGCTTAGAAACGAAATCGAATTGTGAGTCTTTGAATAGTTTCTCAGTAAATTTCGTGTAGAATGATACTGTTTTTCCTTTACCAATGTAGTATTCAAATAATAATCTTGATACAAAAATAGCGGAGAATAAAGAAGTAAAAATACCAATTAAGAGCGTAGTAGCGAAACCAAGAATTAAGCCTGAACCAAAGATAAATAATACCGCACCGGTAATGAGCGTAGTAACGTTTGAGTCAATAATTGATGACATTGCATTTTGGAAACCATCACGAACAGCCGTAGCAAATGTCTTACCTAAAGCTAATTCTTCTTTGATACGCTCATAAATCAATACGTTGGCATCGACTGACATACCTACTGATAATACTAAACCTGCGATACCTGGTAGGGTAAGTGTTGCACCAAATGAAGCCATTACACCTAATAATAGGAATAAGTTTACAATAAGGGCAATATTGGCAATCAAACCAGCTTTGTTGTAATAAATCATTACGAAAGCTAATACAAATAATACGCCAATAATTGAAGAAAGAATACCTGCACGAGCGGCTTCCGAACCTACGGTTGCACCTACGATATCTTCTGAAATTACATTTGTTGGGGCAGGAAGTTTACCAGCCTTCAATACGTTTGCAAGGTCAAGAGCCTCTTCAACAGTGAAGTTTCCACTTATGCTCGAGCGACCACCGCCAATTTCACCATTAACAACTGGAGCAGAATAAACAAAGTTATCAAGGATAATAGCAACCTGACGGCCTACGTTTGCAGCTGTTAATGCTTTCCATTTTCTTGCACCTTCAGCATTCATTTGCATTTCTACTGCTGGCTTTCCTCTTTCATCGAAGTCTTGAGTAGCGTTAGTTACAACATCTCCTTCTAATGGAGCTTTACCTAAATCTTTAACAAAGTAAATATCAACAATATCTTCGTTTGCGTTTGTACCATTGGCACGTGGTTTTACATCATATACAAAGTTTGCATCAGCTGGGAACAATGATTGAACATCCGGACGACGCATGATTTGGTTTACACGTGAAGTGTCTTTCACACGTACTGCTACGCCATATCCAGTTCCAACGAATAAATTACTAAATGCATTTGATTGGCGTTGAGCTAGAGCAGTTGAATCCTTTTTCGAAGTATCTGTTTTGCTTCCCCCAGCCAATTTAGCTGCTAAACTATTTTTTGAAGTATCATTTGTAGCTACTGCTTCGTTATCACCTTTTCCTGCAATTTTATTTAAATCTGTTTTCGCAGCAGCCTTTGCCTCAGCATCCATTTGTAATAAGATAGCCGATAAACCATCAAACGCTGGAGCAATTTCTTGCATGCTATATACTTCGCAAAACTCTAATTTTGCAGCACCAGAAAGGAGTTTACGAACACGTTGAGGATTATCTACACCCGGCAATTCTACTTGAATACGGTTAGTTCCCGAAAGTCTTTGTAAGTTAGGGTTAGCAACACCAAATTTATCAACACGCGTTTGGATAATGCGGAATGCACGGTCGAAAGCACCATCAACTTCTTTTTTGATATAACTTATCACTTGGCTATCAGAAGATTCCAAACTTAGTGTACCACGATTTGAACTATTTGAGAAAATACTAGATAATTTTGTATCAGGAGCTACTTTCTTAAATTCTTCAGCAAATAAATCTACAAAATTAGCACTGCTATTAGCTGCTCTTTCTTGTGCTTTAGAGATAGCCGTGGCTACTTTAGGGTCACGAGAATTTGCCAATGCACGAACGATTTCTGTAGGTGATACCTCCAAAATAACACTCATACCCCCTTGAAGGTCAAGGCCTAAACCTAATTCTTGTTTCATTAGGTCTTCAGTTGTAGTCATTCCTAAGAAAACGGGTTGTTTCCAAAGAGAATCTAAATAACGTTGTTTTTTTGTGTAATCAACTTTACCTGATTTGTCTGTTGCATACGCTTCTGCGTCTTTTCTGATGTCGTTTGCCTTCCAAGTACGAGCCAAGAAGTAAACACTAATTGCTAAAAAAGCCACCAATAGAGCGACTATACCACCTTTGTTTCTCATTATTTTGATGCCCCCTAACCCCCGATGGGAGGACTATTTATGGATTATTTTCATGTTTTGAGGGTTAGTTTGAAAACATGATTTTAGAATATACAGATTGATTGCATTACAATTCTCAGAATTGTATCATTTTGTAAAAACAAAGATTATTTTGTCTTAACAAAAAAGAGAAGATTGTTAATGAATATGAGTAGAAAGTAATCATTAACCCAATAACCGCCAATTATGGGGCATTGGGAGCAATAAAATGCTCGTAGAGGTTTTCGAAATATGAAATAACAAAGATAGGTTTAGTAAAAACCTTTGCCTTTGTTTCAATATCTAAATAAATAATTTGCGGAGTAGGAAGAATGATTGCGTCGTGGGTGAAGTCGAACGCATGGCTGGGTACAACCACCTCCAACGACAATTCGCTAACAACTGTTTGGTTTTCAGTTGGTTTGGTATTGCCGTTTTGTTCTTTTGGGGCTTTATTATTTTGTGCATGATGTTTGGGTAGCTGCTTTCCGAAAACGCTCGTCAGCATCACCATCATGAACATTAAAAGTCCAAAAGTACGCGATATGTAGGAGTATCTCTTCATTTTTAAGAACGCAAAGCTACAAGAATTTCTGGAAATAAGTCAAAATTTATACCAAAAAATCTAAAAAAAGCATTCAGATGAATTTGAAAAATAAAATTCAGATAGTTATTCGACCGGTTTTTCGGTAGTCTTATATAACTTTATTAGGGGTTTACGTAAAACATTTCAAGTATCTTTATAGAGTTTGGAACATACATCGTTTGCTATTTATTTCATTGTTGATTTTCTAATTTATTCAAATTTTACTTAAATTTTCAATAAAATTGCGTATAATAACTTCTTAACTATAGAAAATCGACAAACGCTAAACATTAATGAAACAACGCCTAACTTCTATCGACGTTTTCAGAGGCATGACTATCATGCTCATGACTATTGTAAATAACCCCGGAGATTGGAGTCATATTTACGCTCCACTCGAACATGCTGAATGGCATGGATGCACACCAACCGATTTAGTTTTTCCGTTTTTCTTGTTCATTGTAGGTATTTCTACTGTTCTTTCAAGTCCTGTTAAGAGATTTGATAGCCATACTTTTGAGAGAATAATTACCCGTGCATTACGAATATTTTTGCTGGGGCTATTTCTTAACTTTTTCTCAAAAATCCACCTTGGAACGCTTGAAGGAGTGCCGTTGATGCTCATAAGATTAGTATTCACAGGAATTGCCACCGTGCTTTTATTGGGAGATTTTGATAAGAAAAAACAATTTTATGCAGCGGTTGGCCTATTCGTATTCATGATATCCCTCTGTTTTAGCGGGATTGAAGATTTTGCTTCGGTACGAATTCCGGGTGTTTTGCAACGAATTGCCATGGTGTATTTAATAGTATCGGTGCTATATGCCACTACCAACACAACTACTCAAATTGTTGTTGGACTGGTGTGTCTGTTGGGTTATTGGGCTTTAATGGCTTTAGTTCCTGTACCTAATTTTGGGGCGGCCAATTTCGAAAAAGGCACAAACCTAGCCGCTTGGATTGATAATTTATTACTTCCAGGGCATTTATGGTCGGTTTCTAAAACATGGGACCCCGAAGGTATTTTAAGCACTATTCCTGCTATCGGAACCGCTTTGGCAGGCGTTTTTACAGGAAAGCTATTAACTAATGACTTTCCCAAAAACAAAAAGGCCATCTATCTACTTTCTGCGGGTGTAATAGGTGTAATGATTGGTTTTTTATGGAATGATTATTTTCCAATCAATAAAGCTCTTTGGACAAGCTCTTATGTGCTTTATGTAGCTGGTTGGGCTTTGTTGGTATTGGGCGTTTTATATTTCATCATTGATGTTTTAGGTTTTGAAAAATGGACGAAACCCTTTGTAATCTTTGGCGTAAACCCAATGGTGGTGTTTTTCTTTTCAGGAATCATTCCTAGAGCCTTGAATATGATTAAGATTGCCCAGCCAGAAAATGTAGAAACCCCCAATACTGGTTTAATAGAATGGCTTTATAGACATTGGATAGAACCATTTTTTGCCGAACCTAAAGATGCTTCTTTGGCTGGAGCATTGACTTATCTTTTCATTTGGTTTTTAATCTTATTATGGTTTGATAAAAAGAAAATGATTTTTAAGGTTTGATTGAATCTGCCCAAAAATGAGTAATTTTGTTAAAATTTTAAACCAAATACATTTTATTATGGCAGGTAACAGAACTTTCACGATGATTAAACCTCATGCAGTGGCTGATAACCACATTGGGGGAATTACGGCGATGATTGAGGCGGCTGGTTTCAGAATCGTGGCAATGAAAAAAACACAATTATCAGCAGCACAAGCTGGTAAATTCTACGAAGTACACAAAGAAAGACCTTTCTATGGCGAATTATGTGAAATGATGTCTTCGGGACCAATCGTTCCGATGATTTTAGAAAAAGATAATGCCGTAGCAGATTTCCGTGCTTTGATTGGTGCTACAAATCCAGCGAATGCAGAAGAAGGAACAATTCGTAAGAAATATGCTAAATCAATGGGCGAGAATGCTATTCACGGTTCAGACTCAGATGAAAACGCTGCTATCGAAGGTGCATTTTTCTTTGCTTCTATTGAGCAATATTAATTGATTTTGATAAAAAAGAGACGCTACCTGAGCATAGTCGAAGGCAGCGTCTCTTTTTATTTTAAACTTCATTAATCAATTCCATCATAAAAAATTCCAGCCTTTTCTCGAATCTCATCTAATAAGCTGATTAGCTTCACACTCATAGTAAGCGGCATTTTATCACTTTCTTTCTTTCCTGCTCTCAAACATTCATTCACTTCTTCGATTTCAAAATTATAGCCAAAGGTTTTTCTTGGAAAATTAAATTTTACTGGCTTTTGGTCTGTCACATAAAGCGTAATTTTTTTAGCTTCCATGAAACGGCCTTCAATATGAATGTACCCCTTTTCTCCGTAGATTAGGGCTTCTGTACGTGTTCGAGACCTAAGCGTACAACTTAAATTAGCTGTTGCTTCATTTTTAAAATCCAAAATAAAGCTCGTTGTTTCGTCAATTCCCGTAGAGCCAAAATTGCTAATAGCTTTTACTTCTGAAGGATAACCTAAAATCAATAAGCTTAAATAAGCGGGATATATTCCAATATCAAGCAAAGCACCGCCACCAAGATTTGGATTTAACAATCTTTTTTCGGGTAAAAAAGGAGCATTGAATCCAAAATCTGCTTGAATATTTCTCACTTGTCCGATAGCCCCTTCTTTAATTAATTCTAAGGTTTTATTAATGGCAGGAATAAATCTTGTCCACATGGCCTCCATTAAGAAAGTATCATTTTTTCGGGCAGATTCAACCATTTCTTGAACCTGTTTAAGATTCATGGCAAAAGGTTTTTCACATAAAACTGGTATTTTATGTTTTAAGCATAAAAGAGTATTGTCTGCGTGCGAAGTATGTGGCGTTGCAATGTAAATGGCATCTAAATCGGGCGTTTGAAAGATATTTTCGTAAGAATCGTAAGCGAATGGGGCATTGTAACGATTGGCAAAATCCTGTGCCCTTTCAAGCGAAGATGAGGATGCAACTGCGTGGAGTTGAGCGTTCTTAACAGACTTTAAGTCGGTGGCAAATTTCTCGGCAATTTTACCAACTCCGATAATTCCCCACTTTATATTTTTTTTCATCTTAAGTTAGTTTCTTTTTTGGAGCGAATTTAATGAAAAAATTATTATCGGATAATAGTTTTTTCGGAGTAAGTCTGCCGAACATTTTGCAAATAGAAAAAACTTCTGTTTAACAAGCAGTAAAGCTAATATTTAAAGTTTTGTGTTAAAATTCTTTGCCCAAAAGTATTATGAAAAAAGAATGCCCCAACCATTACAGTTGAGGCATCTGGGTTTTTATAGAGGGGTTTATTATTATTTTGCCGCTAATTTAACCTTTAAGTTTTGGTCAATTGCTTCTAAGAATTCCTCTGTATATAAATAGTGCTCGCCGTGGTTCACTTTATTTCCGTGAATACAAACAGCTAAATCTTTAGTCATTTTACCAGATTCAACAGTCTCAACACAAACTTGCTCAAGTGCTTGGCAGAAATCAACTAAAGCTTGGTTGCTGTCTAACTTTCCACGGAACTCTAAACCACGAGTCCAAGCAAAAATAGAAGCGATTGGGTTAGTTGAAGTTGGTTTACCAGCTTGGTGGTCACGGTAGTGGCGAGTTACGGTTCCGTGAGCTGCTTCAGCTTCCATTACATCACCACTTGGTGTAACTAATACTGATGTCATTAAGCCTAACGAACCAAAACCTTGTGCTACTGAGTCAGACTGAACGTCACCATCGTAGTTTTTACAAGCCCAAACGAAAGAACCATTCCATTTCAATGCCGAAGCAACCATGTCGTCAATTAGACGGTGTTCGTAAACGATACCAGCAGCTTCAAATTTAGCTTTGTAATCTGCTTGGTAGATTTCTTCGAAAATATCTTTGAAACGACCATCATATTTCTTCAAAATTGTATTTTTTGTAGAAAGATAAAGAGGCCATTTTTTGTTCAAAGCAACTTGGAAACAAGAGTGTGCAAAACCACGGATTGATTCGTCAGTATTGTACATACCCATTGCTACACCACCACCTTTGTAGTTGTAGATTTCGTATTCTTGTATGGTTCCGTCTTCGCTTTCAAATTTCATGGTTAATTTACCTGCTCCTTTCACAACGAAATCAGTTGCACGGTATTGGTCACCAAAAGCATGACGCCCAACGATAATTGGTGAAGTCCAGTTAGAAACTAAACGTGGTACGTTTTGACAAACGATTGGCTCACGGAAAACAGTACCATCCAAGATATTACGGATAGTTCCATTAGGTGATTTCCACATTTGTTTCAAGTTGAATTCTTTAACACGAGCTTCGTCAGGTGTAATAGTGGCACACTTGATACCAACACCGTATTCTTTGATTGCATTTGCAGCATCAATAGTTACTTGGTCGTTGGTTTCATCACGGTACTCAATGCCAAGGTCATAGTACTTGATATCAACATCAAGGTAAGGAAGAATCAATTTTTCTTTGATAAAACGCCAAATGATACGAGTCATTTCGTCGCCATCAAGCTCAACAACTGGATTTGCAACTTTAATTTTTTCCATTTTTCCGAGAAGCTCTCCACCCCCAAGGAGAAGCAAAGATTTATAAGTTATATATATGTGTCTTGGGGAATTTATAACGAATAACCGAGAAAAACATTAAAAGTAAGCATATTAGATGCTAGAATTACCCTTAAAAACCTTCGAGTTACCCACTTATTGACACGAATAATTTTTTACTGCCACAAAGGTAATACGATTTATATAAATATTCTAAGATTCGGGCAAACAAAAAAAGAGCCTCCAAATGGAAGCTCTTTTCTGACTTAAACCAAAGAAA
>OFDC01000308.1_pt1 | contig 41021 bp, 34 predicted proteins | sample 1520941 | NCBI WGS metagenome assembly OFDC01 (sample SAMEA94258168, study PRJEB24077) | hot springs metagenome | biome: Aquatic biome; feature: Water | place: India | collected 2012-12-06 | depth 5 m | reverse complement strand
AGTTGCCGCCCAGATCAGCCGCGTTAGCGCTGCCAGCCGCAGCGATGCCAGCGACGGCCACGAGGGCCGCGATGCTGGTCGACTTCAGAAGTCCCCCGAACATGCTATATCTCCGTTTTACCAACCACAAAGCAACCGACCGCATGACCGCGAACCGACTACCAAGAACAGCGGAGATCGTTCGGACCACCCTTTCGATCTCCTGCCCTGGGGTTTGGTACCTTTCTATCCCCCCGCCGTAAACCTCGAAATCCCGCTGTGACGCTCGCGAACCTTGCCCAGTTGCCCGATTACAACGATTCTTAAAGCACTTGGCTCACCTCACCACAGGCACCCTCGATGCAAGCCACGGTTTTAACTCACGAAATCTTCGACGTCGCCGTTGTTGGCGGCGGCCCCGTTGGTATGGCCGCGGCCCTTAGCTTCTCGCGCTCTGGTCGCAGGACGGCCCTCATTGCGCCCCCACCCCCGCCCCCGGGAACTGGCGCCGAGGCCCGGACCGCGGCCCTTTTCACGCCATCGATCACCCTTCTCGAGCGGCTAGGCGTGTGGCCCGGATGCAGGGATGCGAGCGCGCCGCTGACCGGCATCCGCGTCATCGACGAAACGAGGACCCTCCTCAAGGCGCCCGAGGTTCTTTTCGAGGCCGATGAGATCGGACTTGACCATTTCGGCTACAACGTCCCCAACGCTCCCCTCGCGGCCGCTCTCCGAAGCTGCCTAGAACTTGAGCAGAACCTCACGTGGTTCCGCCAGTCGTCAGTCTCTGCACTCGATCCGCGATCCGATCGCGTCACCCTGTCCCTCTCAGATGGAGGCCAGATCGAAGCTCGATTGGTCGCGGCCGCCGACGGGCGCCACTCGGTTTGCCGCACCGCAGCATCGATCGAAGCCGATCTGCGCCCGACGGGGCAGGCGGCCATCACGGCGAATATCCGCCACACCCGCCCCCATTACGGGATCTCGACCGAGTTTCACCGAGCGGCCGGCCCGTGCACCGTTGTTCCGCTCCCAAATCCACCTGCCGGCTCCCGTAATGGAACCAACGCCACCGGCTACGCTTCAAGTCTCGTATGGATCGAGCGAACCCCGCTTGCCGAGAGACTGATCGCCATGCCGGAGGAGGGCTTCCTGGCCGCACTGTCGGTTCAGTTGAAGGGCCTCCTTGGAACCCTGACGGAACTCTCCCCACGCGCAAGGTTTGACCTCGCCTTCCTGAGGACGTCCAGTCTCGCCCGAAACCGCGTGCTGTTACTGGGCGAAACAGCCCATGTCGTACCCCCGCTCGGGGCCCAAGGACTGAACCTCAGCCTGAGAGACGTGGCGGTGGCCGTTGACTGCGTCGACGAAGCCGCGCGCCATGGCCGCGACCCCGGCTCAGACGAGGTGCTGGCCGCCTTCGAGGCGCAACGCAGTGGCGATATTACGAGCCGCGTCAACGCGATCGATGCGCTGAATTCATCGCTGCTGTCGGACCTCGGATCCATCCATCTGATCCGCGGCGCCGGGTTGCATATGGTTCGCGCAGTTGCCCCGCTTCGCCGTCAACTCATGCATCTCGGCCTCGGCGGCGAGCGCGGATTGCCGAGCTTGATGCGCTGACGAACCTTGGGTTCGCGCCTCGACACCGGCACGCGGGAACAGCAAGAACGCCGCTTGCGGGCAAAAGCGCGGCTTGACGCGGATACATCAACTGACGCATCAGCGCGCGAACATTGCGCCGCCGCGGGCGGCACCGGCTCATTAACCCGATCGACTGGTGATGGCGACGAAGCATTCCGAACCCCGTCCCAGCGCTGAGGCGCCGGCGGCGCTCTCAACTGCACCAGCCGCTGCGATCCCTTTCTGGCGTGATCTCCAGTTCAGGCTCGAGTACGCCTTACTCCGCTTCGTCGTCGGCGTGTTTCGCAGCCTGCCGCTCTCGCTGGCCTGCAACTTCTCCGCCCGTGCGTGGCGCGCCCTAGCCCCGATCATCAACCCCAAGCGCCATCAGCGCGCACTAGCGAACCTGAAGCTCGCCTATCCCGAAGCAACCGACGCTTGGCGCAGCGATATAGCGCTCCGGCACTGGGAAAATCTCGGACGGGTCATGGTCGAGACGATCTGCCTCGACCGCATCCTGGCGACGCCCGGGGCCGTCGAGATCGCGAGTTCAGGCGCGTTTGCACGCTACCGATCGAAGCTCGGTCCGGTGATAGGTGTCTCACTCCACCAGGGCAACTACGAGCTCGCGATCTGGCCGCTGACCATGGCCGGCCAGTCGCCCGCCGCCGTCTATCGTTCGGTGAACAACCCCTACATCGACGCCTATCTGCGGCATCAGCGCCGCGACCTCTACCCGGGCGGCCTGTTCGGCCGCGGCAAGGTCGAAGGAGACCACGGCGACGACCAACGCACCGGCCGGATCCTGATGGACTATGTGCGCCGCGGCGGAAAGCTCGGCCTCGTCTGCGACCTCTATGATCGCAACGGAATGCCGATCCCCTTCTTCGGCCATGATGCGCGTACCGTCATGATCGCGCCGCTCATCGCCCGCCGCGTCGGCGCCCGCATCTGGATGGCGCGCTGCCTCCGGATCGGCTCCCAGAGCCGTTTCAAGATCGAGCTCAAGGAGTTGCGGATACCTCGAACCACCAATCAGAGCGACGACATCAAGGTAGCGCTCGTTGCGATGAACGTCCAGTTCGAGGCCTGGGTGCGCGAGGCGCCCGAGCAATGGATGTGGTCGAACCGCCGCTGGAGTTGACGAGCCAACGACAAAACGGCGGCACAACCATCGCGGCTGCGCGTTGACATCATCCGCCCGCGCCCACTAACTGCACCGCAACAATACTGACGCAATCCGTCCCGCCATCGACCAACCGGCTCGCGATTCCGCCGCGCCGATCAGAGAAAAACGCACCCATGGCCGCAACCCGCACGCCCGCCAAGTTCTTCGCCCCTCTCGCCATCGGTGCGCCCGAGCCCTACCGCCAGTTGCCGGTCAAGCTGGAGCGGATGATCCACTTCATCCCGCCGCATAATCCCAAGATCCGCGCCAAGCTCAAGGATACGATCGCACAGGTCGACGTCGTTCTGGGCAACCTCGAGGACGCAGTCGCCGCCGCCGAGAAGGAAGATGCGCGCGCCGGCTTTGTTTCCATGGCGAAGGAGTTCGATTTCGGCGCAACCGGTCTGTGGACCCGCATCAACTGCCTCAACTCGCCATGGGGCCTCGACGATATTACGACGCTGGTCGCCGAAGCCGGCAACAAGCTCGACGTCGTGATGCTTCCCAAAGTCGAAGGCCCCTGGGACATCCACTACCTCGACCAGCTTCTGGCCCAACTTGAGGCAAAACACGCCGTCCGCAAGCCGATCCTCATCCACGCGATCCTCGAGACGGCCGAGGGCGTCAATAATGTCGAGGCAATCGCGGCGGCATCGCCACGCATGCACGGCATGAGCCTAGGGCCCGCGGATCTTGCGGCCTCGCGCGGCATGAAGACCACCAGGGTCGGCGGCGGCCACCCCGATTACACCGTCATCGCCGACCCCGGCGCCGACGCTTCGGCCCCGCGTGTCCGCTACCAGCAGGACCTGTGGCACTACACGGTCGGCAAGATGGTCGACGCGTGCCTCGCCTACGGATTGAAACCGTTTTACGGGCCGTTTGGCGATTTCGCAGATCCCGCCGCCTGCGAGGCGCAGTTCAGGAACGCCTTCCTTCAGGGCTGCGTCGGCGCCTGGTCGCTGCATCCGACCCAGATCGACATCGCCAAGCGCGTCTTTTCTCCCGATCCGAGAGAGGTCGCCTTCGCCAAGCGCATCCTGGAGGCCATGCCGGATGGCACTGGCGCGGTCATGCTCGATGGCAAGATGCAGGACGACGCCACCTGGAAGCAGGCCAAGGTCATCGTCGATCTGGCCAGGATCGTCGCGTCCAAGGACCCCGCCGCCGCTGCGTCATATGGCCTTTGAGCCACACGCTTTCACCCGCCAGTCTCGATATGCGACGTGTAACCATGGCAAGCCGATTTCCGTGGTCGCCTAGTTTGTCTAATATAGAGCCGACGACTGTCCGGCGGGCGCGGAATGCCGTGCATAGTCACGAACCATCTCCCAGTCTCAGCATCGTCCAGAGTGGAACCAACCGTTGACAGCCAGGAAGACGAGCGCAACCAAGTCTCCGCGGAGAAAGAAGCCGGCGGCCGGACGCCGCAAAGGCCGCTCCGGAATTGCGCCGAAAACGGCAAAGTACGGCGTTGGCGAGGTGGTTCGCCACCGCTTCTACCCGTTCCGGGGCATCGTGTTTGATATCGATCCGGAATTTGCGAACACCGAAGAATGGTGGCTCTCGATCCCGGATGACCTACGCCCGGCGAAAAACCAGCCATTCTACCATCTGCTGGCTGAAAATGCTGACACGGAGTACATCGCCTACGTGTCCGAGCAGAACCTTATGCCCGACCGATCCGGCGAGCCACTCAGGCATCCGAAGGTGGCTGAGATGTTCTTCGAGGACGAAAACGGGCACTTCCACCCGATCTACCTCCAGTCGCACTGATTTACCCCGCAGCCGCACTGACGAGCCGCCGCACACGGGAGCGCCGAAGCAAAATCAGGCCACCATATTCATGCCGCCAATCGCAATGGTTTGCACTGAGTCCCGGGTGTTCGGCAGATCTTGCCGACTGCCTCCCCCTGCCAGACCCGCACCTCGGCCTCCCGCAGGGCCGAGATCATCTCCCCGTTCAATCTTCTCTTCCGGGCCATGTCCTCATCTCCATTCGAGAGCGTGGAAATAGCCGAATTCGTAGCTTATCCGTAGGCTCGGTTCGGGAGGGCAGGCCGCACTCCAGGGCTTTGCTGTTCCGCCGCCAACCACTGCTGGAACATCAGGACGCTCCAGAGCGGGTATTGCATATTGCGCGATCCGGAGAGATGCGCGGCCCATGCCCGACGGATCGGGACCGGATCGAAATAGCCCTCCTGCTTCAGCCGTTGCTCGCCGAGGAGGTCCTCGGCCCACTCGCGTAAAGCCCCCCGCAACCATTGGTCGATGGGAACTCCGAAACCCATTTTGGGTCGGTCGATCAGCGACTGCGGAACGTACTTATACACCAACTGCCGCAGCGGCCATTTTGCCTGCCCTTCCCGGCGCAGGATGGGCATCGGAAGAGTTAGTGCGAATTCTACGATGCGATGATCGAGCAACGGCACCCGGGTCTCGAGGCTGACGGCCATCGCTGCCCGATCCACCTTAGCGAGAATATCATCGGGTAGGTAGCTGACGAGATCGAGGTACATCAGGCGCTGGCATTCCGAGGCCAGCGTGGGGACTGCCTCCAGACCCGTGAGCATCGTCCTCGGCTCCGAGCCCCCAAGAACAAGCGACCCCGGGTCGTGCCAATTCGAGATCAAGCCGGTGTAGAGTTCATCGAGCGAATTGGAGCGCAACAGTGGCGCGACTTTCAGCAGGCGGTCGCCAACACGCTCCAGTTTCGAGCCCGTGGGAAGCATGGCGTTTGCGGGAGCGGCGATGGCGTCAAAAAGCCCAGGGGGGGCCATCGCTGCAAGGGCGGCAAGGCTTCCCCGAAGAGGTGGCGGGATGTTTTTCAACCGTCCCCATAGCCGCTGTGCCAGGGAGTAGCGAGTGTAGCCGGCGAATAGCTCATCTCCGCCATCGCCCGAGAGCGACACGGTCACGTTCCTCCGCGCCAGTCTCGAGACGAGATAGGTGGGGATCTGCGAGGAGTCGGCGAACGGCTCCGAGTAGATCTGCGGCAACAACGGTATGACGTCCCGTGCGTCCTGCTCCGTGACGAAGAGTTCCGTATGATCAGTCCCAAGATGCTCGGCGACTGCCCTCGCGTGCCGCGCCTCGTTGAACGCGTCCTGGTGGAACCCGATCGTGAAGGATTGGATGGGTTTGGCGCTCATCGACTGCATGAGCGCGACAACCGCGGATGAATCGATCCCGCCGGAAAGAAAGGCGCCAAGCGGTACGTCAGCCATCATCTGCCCTTCGAGCGATTGGCGGATCAAACCCTCAAGTGCGTCGACTGCGTCGGACGCGGAGCCTTCAAAGGGCGCCGCCGCACCGGACCGTGCAGCCTCGCCGGCATTCCAGTAGCACTCGACCCGTGGCTCGACCGTCGCGCCGTCGAGGACGAGAAAGTGGCCGGGCATGAGTTTGGCGATGCCCCGGAAAATCGAATAGGGGGCCGGGATATAATTGTGCCGCATCAATAGCGCCAGCGACTGACGGTCGATTTCGCCCTGCCACGACGGGTGGGCGCGGATTGCAGCCAATTCCGATGCGAAGACGAATGTCGACCCGACACGGCCGTAATAAAGAGGCTTTTCGCCCATTCTATCCCGGGCAAGCGTCAATGTCCGCTCTTGGCGGTCCCAAAGTGCATGCGCGAACATACCGACACATGCTTCGAGCGCGCGACGGATGCCCCAAGTCGCAATTGCTGACAGCAGAACCTCGGTATCTGATTTGCCCCGCCATTGGATTGCGTCGCCGATCTCGCGACGAATCTTGGCGTGATTATAGATCTCTCCATTGAACGCAATGACGTACCGGCCGCACTCTGACACCATTGGCTGATGGCCCGTCGGCGAAAGATCGACGATTGCAAGCCGACGGTGTGCAATTGCCACGCCCGCGTCCGGATCATGCCAGGTGCCGTGGTCGTCAGGCCCTCGGTGCGCAATTGAGCCCGCCATCCGTTGGACAATCGCGTCATCGCTGACGTCAGAGACTTTTTTGCATCCCCACAGTCCAGCGATCCCACACACGTGCCACTAGCCTTTTTTCAAAACAGGCGGAGGAAGCTCAGCGCTTCTCGGCATTCTCGATCAAACGTCTCTGATAAAGCTGCTCGTATGCATTTCCCATCGACGCAACCGAGTATCGAGCCTGAACCAGTGCCCGCCGCATTTCGCGCCTTACACTGGCCTCTTCGATGTTCGACATTATTCTCGCCAACCCACGGGCCAAGTCTTCCGGGTCCTTGGCTCTCACAAGCGTGCAATCTGGCATTCCCTCCAGTGCTTCCACGTTTCCACCTACCGCAGTGGCGACGACTGGAAGTCCGGCCGCAAGTTTTTCCAACAGCGCGTTGGAAGAACCTTCCTCATGGGAAGGCACCACCCCGATATCCATGCCGGCGAGAAGAAACGGCACGTCGCTTCTCCTGCCCATAAACACAATCCGATCCGCCATGCCATTTTCGCGAGCCTGCGTTTCCAGCGAGAGTGCTATGCCTCGATCCTCTCCAATCAAAACGAGTTTTACGGCAGGGAATTTCTTCGCCAATATTGCGAATGCTGAAAATAACTCACAGTGCCCTTTGTACGGCAATAGATTTGCGACGCAAACAATAGCCCGCTCGTTGGGCTCTACTCCCACCAGCTGACGCGCCTCTTCGCGTCTGGCGTCACCACACTCAAAAGGACTGAAATCCAATCCGTTTTGGATGACTAGCACGCGCTCCGCGGCGTAGTTGTCCCGACGCTGTGTATCCAAAGCAATCGCCTGTGAATTCGCAGTCACGACATGGGACAGATAATTTGCAATCCAGTCGAGCCAGCGGAGCTGTGGGTGACGGTCCTGATGAGTTCCAAGGCCACGCTTCGAAGTGACCACCAGGGGCGCCCCAGCTATCCTACCAGCGACCGCCCCCATGAAGTTTGGCAGCGGAAGAAACGAGTGAACGACATCCGGCTTCCACTTGCGGATCTCGCGCATCAATTGCAATTCGCATCGGGCGAGGTGAACGAATTTTCTGATTGAAAATGTCTTCGAAAGATCCAATCCCCCATCAATCACCTTGACACCAAGGTCATCTAACCGCTCGAGAAGGGCCCCTTGTCTTCGACAGGGCAAATACCTGCACCTCCCAACCTCTCGAGACCAAGTGTTCCGCGAGCAAAACGAGTTGTCGCTCCGTTCCACCGACCATCAAAGATGCAGTCACCAGAAGAATGCGTCCACGTGCGGTTTTCATCATCCAGCCAGCTCAGTCGCTGGCCGCCCCGCTCGATGTGCCGCATGGTGATCTCGTTGTTTGGCCATTGGAATGCGGAAACGGTGCACCATGAGTATTTATCCGACCGGCAGACGGAACTTGAAAGCAAGTTCCACTTCTCTTATCAAGCGTTTAATTTGAGTGTATTTTCAGCAGGTTCTGGCTGTCCGGCACTCACTTCCGTTCGCGAGCATCGCTTTTGGCTGGCACCGAATATTCATCCTGGTCGACCGAGTGTTTCGCACTTGGTGAACGGAGCTCAATGGCTTCTTAGAGGGACTTCGTTAAACATTCATCTGCGGCCCACTTGTATTGGCATTGCACCTCCGGCCGCCAGCCGGAGATCATCTCGCGGAGACCTCAGGAAATCGGCGACCCATTCGTGCTTGACCGGCAGTTCCCAGGTGAGGCTGGGAAGGTGTTGACCGCCACGGACGCATTTCTCAGGACGCACGTGTCGCCTTGATTCAATTGTACCGGTGGGTCTCGTCCTGTGGGAGTACCTACCCGTGCGGCTGCCCCGCTGCTCCTGCAGGTTCATCGACCGTGGCGGTTTGGATTTTCCTGCTTCGTACGCAAAACGAGCAGGGTCACGCACGTCCCTGGATGAATCGGATGTGGCGCGAATGACTAGATTGTACGAGGCGCCCTGCGCCAATTACGGGACGCACTACCGCATGCGTTCTGCGAGTCTCGCCGAGTGGCCGAGCTCAAAAAAATCGCAGCGCTCCGTCCTTCTCCAGCGGGACTTGTCAGAGGGCCGGCAGCGTCAGGCGAGTGCTACAGCCGGGCGTCCGTTTCCGAGACCGGGAACACGCCTTTCACGTCGTAGATAAAGCCAGTCGATGGCTTGAGCATGCTGCGGATACGGTCTTTGCCCGCTTCTACGAACGGTGCGTGCCTCACAGCCATCACGATGCCGTCGAATGGGCCTTCGGGCCATTCATTGACGATCGTGACGCCGTACTCGTGATGGGCCTCCTGGCGGTCGGCGAAGGGATCGAAGATCACGATCTCTCCCAGGAAGGATTCGAGTTCCCGCACCAGGTCGGCGACCTTGGTGTTGCGCGTATCGGGGCAATCCTCCTTGAAGGTGAAACCCATCATCAGGAGACGCGCCGAGCCCACCGCGATACGACGCCTCAACATCAAAGACATGATGTCGTGAGCGACAAACTGGGCCATGCTGTCGTTCGTCCGCCGGCCCGACAGGATGACCTCCGGGTGGAAGCCGATCATGTGCGCTTTGTGGGTCAGGTAGTAGGGGTCCACGCCGATGCAGTGTCCGCCGACGAGCCCCGGGCGGTAGGGGTGGAAATTCCATTTGGTGCCGGCGGCCTCGAGTACCTCCCTGGTCTCTATTCCCATTCGCTTGAAGAGCATGGCGAGTTCGTTGATGAGCGCTATGTTGACGTCGCGCTGGATGTTCTCGATGACCTTCGCGGCTTCGGCGACGCGGATCGAACTCGCCTTATGCGTCCCGGCGGTGATGATGCTCGCATAGATGGCATCGACGAGATCAGCGACCTCGTGCGTGGACCCCGACGTGATCTTCTTGATGCTCGGGAGACGATGCTGATGGTCGCCGGGGTTGATGCGCTCGGGGCTATAGCCGGCGTAAAAATCGACATTGTACTTCAGTCCCGAAACCCGTTCGATGATCGGGATGCAGACTTCCTCGGTTGCGCCGGGATAAACGGTTGACTCATATACGACGATGCCGCCCGGCTGTATGGCGCGGCCGACCGTTTCGCTCGCCTTTTCGAGCGCGGTCAGATCGGGGCGCTTTGCGGCGTCGATTGGGGTCGGGACGGTCACGACAAAGAAATTGCAGGAGCGGAGTTGCTCGCGTTCAGTGGTAAATTCCAAGAATTTCGCCGCGGCCATCTCCTCCTCGGTCACTTCGAGTGTGCGGTCGACGCCCGATGCCAGTTCCGAAATTCGTTTCTGGTCGATGTCGAAGCCGAGCACTTGATAGCGCCGGGCGAAATATGCGGCGAGCGGGAGGCCCACATACCCCAGTCCGATGACCGCGATCTTGATCTTTGCAATATCAGGCAAGCTCATCTGATGTCCTTTTGGGCAGCGGCACGACGGCCGCGTGCGCTAGATCGACAAGTCACTTTTCTGGTTTCCCACTCCACCGGGTGCAAACATTTTGCATTCGCCCATGTCAAGGCCCGGCCTGGATCGTTCTCTCACTACGCCATCGCGAACGGCGCGGTCGCTTTTCCCGCATAGGCACGTCGCCATCCCTCGAGCGCCGCGACGTTCCACAGGAAGTGGTGGGCGTGGCTTTGCCCTGAGCGGAACGCCGACAACGCTCCGCGCGCGGCGACGGCATGGCGAGGGTACGCCAGCGAAAACGAGGCAACCTGATCGCCGATCCAATCGCTCAGCGGCTCGCGGAGCCAGCGGTCGATGGGAACGCCGAAGCCGGCCTTGGGGCGCTCGAACATCTCATTTGGAACGTGCTTTGACAGAATGCCACGCAAAGCGCTTTTGGTTCGTCCGTTTTTGATGCGCTGTTCGATCGGCAGGCTCCAGGCGAGGGCGAACACTTCGTGGTCCAGATATGGAATACGCGTTTCCAGCGAGACCGCCATCGCGGCCCGGTCGACCTTGGTCAGGATGTCGCCGGGGAGATAGGTCAGAGTGTCCAGGAGCATCATCGTTTCGGACAGGCTGTGGCCGCGATTGGCCAACTGGGCCCCAACTCCGGCAAGGTGCCGCGTGAGTGCCGTGCCTGCTATGCGACCGTCATCGCGACGGATCAGGCTCGCGTACAGCGCCGTATCGTCGGCAGCCTGCAGCGCACCGCCGAGCTTATCGAGCTTCTCGGCCAGGATGCGTATGCCCTTGAGCCCCGATGCCGCTTGAAGCGCGCGCAGCCTGCCAGCGTGGCGCGGAGAGGACGCAAGCCGCAGGCCCCCTCCCACGAGCGAGCGCAGAGCATGGGGCACCCAGGCGCGACTGCGCTCGAAATGCAGCGCAAACGCATGGCGATTATAGCCGCCGAAAACCTCGTCACCTCCGTCGCCGGACAAACATACGGTGACGTCTCTTCGAGCGACCCGAGAGACGAGGTAAGTCGGCAACTGTGAACTGTCGCCGAAAGGCTCGCTGTAGATCTCGGGCAGCTTGTCGATCAGGTCGAGCGCTTCACGCCAGTCGAGGATGGCCTCCGTGTGCTGCGTTCCAAGGTGCTTGGCTATGGCGCGCGCATAGGGGGCTTCGTCATATGCCTCGTCCTTGAATCCGATCGTGAACGTCCGCACCGGCCGAGGCGAGCACCGCTGCATCAGGGCGACGACGAGGGATGAATCTATGCCGCCGGACAAAAATGCGCCGACGGGTACATCGGCCACCATCTGCCTCGCCACGACGTGTTCCAGCCGGGCCTCGACCTCTCTCACTATCTCTTCCGCCGGCTTTCTGGTGACGACGGCATCCACACGAGCCTTGAGCGCGGCGGTGGCTGCGCTCCAGTATGGCTGCTGCGCCACCCGGGTCTGGCCAGGCCTGAGGACAGCGAAATGACCCGGCAACAGTTTTCGGACGTTCAGAAACGGTGTCAGCGGCTCGGGGATATAGCTGAGCTGGAGAAAGAGATCGACGGCGGTCTCATCGGAATCGCCTGTGAATGACGGGTTCGCCAGAATGGCTTTGAGTTCGGACGCAAACAGAAACCCCGCCGGTGTTTCGGCGATGAATAGTGGCTTTTCGCCGAAACGGTCACGCGCCAGAACGAGCTCACCCCTGTCTCGGCACCAGACCGCGATGGCATACATGCCCTCCATGCATTCGAGCGCGGTCTCAACGCCGTAGCGGTCACAGAGCTCAGCCAGCACTTCCGTGTCGGATGTCCCGCGCCACGCCACCGGGCGCTCCGCGTCCAGTCGCGCCCGCAATTCCGCGAAGTTGTAGATCTCTCCATTCAGGACGATGACATATCGGCCCGATCCCGACTCCATCGGCTGCGAGCCGGACGGAGACAGGTCGAGGATCGACAGTCGCCTGTGGCCCAGATAGACGCCCCTCGCCGGTTCGGCGAACACGCCGCGCGCATCCGGGCCCCGGTGGAGAAGCGCGTCCGTCATCGCATCCAGTGCGCCTGGTGCGACAACGCCTCCCGGCGCAACCAATATACCGGCGATGCCGCACATTCAGGACAACCCCTAGTTCACCAAGCGCCGCGTCGGAGATCCGCTTCCCGCAAGTTCGCGGCGATTACCGCTAACAGTTCACGTCGCCTCCGGCGGCTGAGCCGGTGTCGTAGCTGAATATCGCGTGGCAACCTGCGTGGCGGCGAATGCGGCCAGCGCAATCGCAGTCATGAACCAGTATTGCCACATGCCGTAGCTTGGGGCGAGAACGGTGGCGACCACCGCAAACGTCACGTAGGCCATCGGCTGCGCGCATGATGGCAGCTTCGCTATCGCCGATAGAATCGACACCCCGACCAGCGTCAGCAGTACGGCACCGACGGCGCCGAGCTCAAACCAGACCTGCATATAAACGTTGTGGGGGTGCTGCCGCATTCCGCCGGTCGCCGCGTGCCCCGTCGCGCTCTCTGTTTCCGCGTCCGATTGAGGACCGATCACATAGGACATGTTCGTGCCGTGTCCGAAGATCGGCCGCTCCATGACGCGCGAAGAATAGGCCGCGAGTATTTCGATGCGGATGGCAGGGGATGCGCCCGCCAGCAGTTCTTTCGCGGTTGTGTACCGGTTTATTTCGATCGCCTGAAGCCCGAATGTGATGGGCAGAATGAGAAGGCACACCATGCCCCATCCCATCATCAATAACCGGCGCGTCCAATCCAATGACCACGTTGCGGCGAGGGCGACACCGGCTCCAACGATCAGCGCCAGCTTTGCGGTCTGGCTGTCGGATGCGCCGATGGCAAAGACAGCGCTCGCGACGAGCAGCGCCACGAGATAGCGCTTCAGCGCCGGATTTGCGCACAACATAATGGCCGCAATCGCCGCCGGTAGAAGGAGCACGAGGGGTGCCATGCTCCGCGTCAGGGCGGCCATACCGATCTTGTAGAGACGGCCGTTCTCCCAGGTCATGAACTTGGCTGGATTGATCTGTCCCTCGCGGAAGCCCAGCGCGTTGACGACGGCAATCTTGATCGCCTGCCCGGTTGCCAACTCGACCGAGAGGAAGAGGGCGCCCACCGTGAGGCCTACCCACAGGCCATTCAGAAGTGGCAAGTCCGGCCGCGCTTTTGGTGGCGCCGTGAAGGCGCAAGCCAGTGTCACGAATGCGAGCAGTGCGCCGACGCTGGCCTTCTCGACCGCAACCATCGGCGACTGCGACCAGAACGCCGACAGGGCGGCGTATGCGAAGAATGCGAAAATACTCAACGAAACGAACCGCGCCGAGCGGCTGCCCGCCCTGTCCCGCAGCGACGCAACCAGCGATCTTCGAAGCGCCCTATCGGCGAGCGTCGATATTAGGAGTGCCGGAACCAAGAACGACAGCGTGCGCGGCGTGATCAGGCCGGCTGCGACAGTCACGAGACACAGCAAGCCAAGGGGCGACGAGTGCTGCTCGTCTGCCCGGCGTATGACGGTCTGCTGCTCAAAACTGGCCATCCGATATCCTCGTCGCTCATCCCCAAGGGGATCGGGCCTGAAATTCCAATTCTGCGCTTCGATGGGCACGGATCAGCGGCGACGTGCGGCCTCGAAGACGGCGTACAGGACCTCGCAAGTGCGCGCAATCTCACCCTCGTTCAGTGTCGGGTGCACGAGAAGCATGATGCTCGTCTCGCCCAACAGTCGCGCCGTCGGCAGTCGCTCGGCTGGCCTGGACCGCGTGCCATCGAATGCTCGCTCCAGGTAGACCTCCGGACAGGAGCCAACATAGCAGGGGACACCACGCTGATTTATCTCCGCCACGATACGATCGCGGCTCCAGTCGGGGGCGAGGCCGGCGGGGTCCACGTAGGCGTAGTATTTGTAGCGGGCGTGGGTGCAGCCGCCGTCCCACGCGCACGGTGGTTCAGGCAACCGCAATGGTCCGCCGGGAACCGCGAAGGGGCGCAGCGCCTGGGTGATGCGGTTTGAGTTCTCGTTGCGAGCCGCGGTCCAATTCGCCATGCGCTTCAACTGTATCCGGCCAATCGCGGCCTGGACCTCGAGCATCCGCCAGTTTGTGCCGATGGTCTCATGCAGCCAGCGGAAGCCCGGCGGATGCTGGCGATTATATACCGCGTCAAAACTCTTGCCGTGGTCCTTAAAGGCCCACATTTTCGACCATAGCGCGGTGTCGTTGGTTGTAACCATGCCGCCCTCACCACCCGTCGTCATGATCTTGTCCTGGCAGAAGGACCATGCACCGACGTGCCCCAGCGTGCCGACGCTGCGTCCACGGCAACGGGCGCCATGGGCCTGCGCGCAATCCTCGATGACAGCGAGGCCGTGCTTTTCCGACAGAGCCATGATCGCGTCCATGTCGCAGGGCCAGCCGCCAAGATGAACGGGAATTACCGCGCGAGTGCGCGATGTCAGCACCTTGGTGATCGTCTCGGCCGAGATATTCCCGCTCGCGGACTCCACGTCGGCGAATATGGGCGTCGCTCCTGCGTTGACGACACAGGATACGGAGGCGATGAACGTGCGCGGCGTTACGATGACTTCATCGCCGGGCCCAATGCCGAGCCCATGAAGGGCGAGATCGAGCGCGACGGTTCCGTTTGCCAATGCGATTGCGTGCTTTGCCCCTGTCCAGGCGGCGAACTCTTCCTCAAACCGGCGGCACTCCTCGCCCGTCCAGTAGTTGACCTTGTTGGAGGCGAGCACCTTCGAGACGGCCTCGATTTCCTCTTGCGTGAACGAGGGCCATGGGGAGAACGGCGTATTGAGCATCAGACAGGTCGCCTCATCTCTCGCGCCGGATTTCCAACAACCGTCGCTCCTGGCGGAACGCTTCTGGTCACCACTGCCCCCATTCCAACGATTGCTTCGCGTCCGATGACCAGCGGGGCTCCAGGGCGACCCTGTTTGATGACCGCGCCGGACCCGACGTAGGCGTAATCCTCGATTACAATGTTTCCATTACATTTCGCGGCGGGTCCGAAGGTCACGAAGTCGCCGATCGTGCAGTCGTGCGCGACGTAGCTATACATATTGGCGTGGAAGAACCGGCCGATCCTGATGTTTGAAGTCAGCGTCACAAAGGGGCTCAGAAGGGCACCCTCGCCGATCGCCACGTCGTCCATGATAACGACGTTCGACGCCGATACTCCAAAACTGTCGACCCCATCGGCAGTAAGCTTTGCCGCGAGCCTGGCCCGAATTCCGCCGTCCGCAATCGCCAGAGCCGCATGGCGGCGAGACGCGGGTGTGGCGAGAAACTCGACATAGGTCATCACGCGCTGGCTGTTAACAATCTCCGCGCCGCCGGGCGCGTCGTCGATGAACACCAGGCGGTCGGCCGCGATGCCCCTTAGCGCGAGATTTTGCCGCGCGACCGGCATTATGTCGCGACCATGGCCGGCTGCGCCATAAACGCCGAACAACTCCTGCGTCATAGCAGCGGCACCTTTGATCGGGCGGCGGCAGCTCCCTGGAATTTCGGCATCGTCGCCTCGCCATGCGCGCTTATCCCGTCGCGGCGCACGACGCTGCCGATGGTGGCGATGATGATCCTTGCGTCGAGCCAGACGGAGCGGTTGTCGACGTACCAAACGTCGAGTGCGAATTTTTCCTCCCAGGAGAGCGCGTTGCGACCCTTGATCTGCGCCCAGCCCGTGATGCCGGGCGGCACCTCGTGGCGGCGCGCCTCGGCGTCGCTGTACAGGGGCAGGTATTCCATCAGGAGAGGGCGGGGGCCGACGAGGCTCATATCGCCTTTGAGGACATTCCAGAGCTCGGGCAGCTCGTCGAGGCTCGTGGCGCGCAACCAGCGGCCGAACGGCGTCAGCCGCTCTGCATCGGGCAACAACTTGCCATCCTTGCCGCGCGCGTCCGTCATCGTCCTGAACTTCATCATCTCGAAGGGACGGCCATGGCGTCCCGGCCTGATCTGACGGAAGATCGCGGGGGCGCCGAGCCTCGCGCGGACGAGAATAAAGACCACAAGCATCACCGGGGCAAAAACGATGAGACCGGGCACCGTAAGTGCGAGATCGAATGCGCGCTTCATGGCGTCACCGGCTCCGCCAGCCCCATGATCGCGAGCATGGTGCGGTTGACGGAATGCACATCGAACCGCTCGACCGCCAGTTGTCGGCTCCGCGCGCCCATGTCGGCCCACTTCTCCGGATTTTCGATGAACCAGTTCATCCGCTCCGCAAGTGCCTCCCAATTGGCCTTAGGAACCAGCCAGCCGTTATCGCCAGCCATCACCGTCTCCCGGCAACCGGGTACGTCAGTCGTCAGGACGGGCCGGCCCATGGACATTGCTTCAAGCACGGATCGTGGCATTCCCTCATGATAGGAGGGGAGCACATACACGTGGCTAGCCGCAATGTGTGTCCGGACGTCGCTCGAGGCTCCATGATAGATGATTGCGCCGTGGCGGTGCCACGCTTCAACTTCGGACAGGGAAATCGCGTCGGGCGAGGTATCCGCCGGCCCCACGAGGTGGAACGTCGCATCAGGGTGCCGCTTTCGGACTTCAGCGGCCGCGGCGGCGTATTCGCGAAGGCCCTTTGCCGCGAGCAGTCTCGCGATCAGCAGAAACCGACAGCCATCGTTTTCCGGCAGCGGTTCTTCCCCGAACCGGTCGGTATCGACACCGGAGCCACCGACGAGCCGGCACTTTTCCACCGGGACAATGCCCCGACCGACGAAAGCGTCTCGATTGTCGGCGTTCTGGAACACGACCGACTGCGCCCTCGAGAGTGCCAGCCTGTATAGGCCCGCCACCAGTGCGCTCAGCGTGCGGCGAGCGGGACCACGGCCCTCGAATGCGTATCCGAGGCCCGTAATCAGGGCGAAAAAACGGGCGCGGGTCCGAAGCGTGGCAAGCGCAAGTCCGCCCCAGATCACGGGCTTGATCGTGTAGGCGAGGATGACATCCGGATCGAGCTCGGCGAATGCCCTGCGCAGCGACAGCAAGCAGCGTGCGTCGCTTACCGGGTCGAGGCCGGTTCGATCGACGTCGAACGCGCGGAAGTCCGCCCCCAAGGCACGCACAGCGGCAATTTCCTCGCTCGTGGCGCGGGCACTCATCGCGGTGACACGATGGCCGCTTGCGACCGCGGACCGGATCAAGTCGCCGCGGAAATTCACCAGCGATCGCGGCAGCGCGCCAACCAAAACGAAATGCATCCGCCCTCCCCGCTTGTCAGCCGGCCGCGCCATGATCAAGCATGTTTGCGGCCGCAATCCAAGACTGCGCCCCCCGCGACCGATGGCACGCCGGAAACGGGCAATGGCGCGACCAATCGCCAGCGTTCCCGTGTCTCTCGCGTGGAGATTTACGACTTGTCAGTCGCGAATGCGGGTCATATCCCTCGCTACGTCTGGCAGCCGTTCGGCTCGTTTCGACTCGATTGGGGAGCCGCGGAGAAGCAAATGAAAGTCCTCGTTACCGGAGCGGCCGGATTCATCGGATTTCATCTTGCCAAGGCGCTCATCGAGCGTGGCGACGACGTCGTCGGGCTCGACAACGTCAATTCCTATTACGATCCGAAAATCAAGGAAGCCCGGCTGCGCCTGCTCGCTCAGATACATGAGGCCGGCCGCTCGACGCGCTCGAATACCTATGAGTTCGTCCGGGCCAATATCGCTGATCTCGATGCCGTGAATGCCGTTTTTGCCCGGCATCGTTTCGACCGTGTCGTCAATCTCGCCGCACAGGCAGGCGTGCGATATTCGCTAACCAATCCTCACGCCTACACCGAGAGCAACCTGATCGGGTTCACGAACATTCTCGAGGCCTGCCGGCATAACGAGGTCGCCCATCTCACCTACGCCAGCACGTCGAGCGTCTACGGTGCGAATACCGACATGCCGTTCAAGGAGCAGAACGGCGCCGACCACCCGCTGCAGTTCTACGCGGCGACGAAGCGCGCCAATGAATTGATGGCGCACTCCTACTCCCATCTCTTCCGATTGCCGACGACGGGGCTACGGTTCTTCACGGTCTACGGTCCATGGGGGCGGCCGGACATGGCGCTGTTCCTGTTCACGAAGAACATTCTCGCTGGCGAGCCGATCCAGGTTTTCAATAACGGCAATCACACACGCGATTTCACATACGTCGAGGACATCGTAGAAGGCGTGATCCGCGCCAGTGACGATATCGCCAAGCCCGATCCCACCTGGAACAGCGACCGGCCGCACCCGGCCACCAGCAACGCCCCCTACCGGATCTTCAACATCGGTAACAATGCTCCGGTGACGCTCATCGCCTATATCGAGGCCATCGAGCAGGCACTCGGGCGGAAGGCCGTCATGGAGTATCTGCCGATGCAGCAGGGAGATGTGCCGTCCACCTACGCAGATGTCAGCCGGTTACAGAGCGCAGTCGGCTTCAAACCCAGTACACCCGTCAAGGCCGGCGTGGAGGCGTTCGTCCGCTGGTACCGCGAGTATTATAGCGTGTAGCGTCAACCGCCTGCCAATGCTTCCCTATCTCGACGCTGGGACGCAGGATTGGATCATTGCGGCCGTGAAACGCGTTCTGGAATAGCGGCCGTCTCGTTTTCAGTGCCTATCCGGGCGCAGGTAAACGAACCAGTACACTCCGCCGACGAGGACGCCGCCGCCGACGATGTTGCCGGCGGTCACCGGTATGAGGCTCGCCAGGAAGGCGAACCATGTCAGCCCTCCGAGTTCGATGCCCGGCAGCCCAACGGCAATTCCAGACGCCTTTATGAGCAGCCCGAGCGGCACGAAATACATGTTGGCGACCGAGTGCTCGAAGCCCGCGGCGACAAACGCGGAGACCGGGAACAGGATGGCGAGAACCTTGTCGCTCGTCGTCCGGGCTCCGTATGTCAGCCAGACGGCGAGGCAGACCAGGACATTGCAAAGGATGCCGAGGAAGAACGCCTGACCGATCGGCAGGGACACCTTATCGACCGCGATCTTCAGGGCGACGGCGGCGACCGCGCCGTTTCCTCCGAGCGGCTGTCCGGACAGATGCACCAGGAGCGCGACGCCCATCGCACCTATGAAGTTTCCAGCGTAGACGATTGTCCAGGCACGCAGCATTTCCATGAGGCCGACCTTGCCGCTCGCCCAGGCCATCACCATCAGCGTGTTGCCTGTGAACAACTCGGCGCCTCCGAGGACGACGAGTATGAGGCCGAGGGAGAAAACGATCCCGGCCACCAGCTTCAACATTCCAAACGGGACGACACCGCTGGCGCCCGTCATCACGGTCGTCGCGAACATCGCGCCCAGGCCGATGAACGCACCGGCTAGGACCGCCAGAGCCAGCAACTTGACCGGATCGACCCGGACCTTCTGAGCGCCGATGTGCTCTGCCTTGCGAGCGATCTCGACCGGCAAAAGGGCGTCAATAGCGCCGCCGGGGGACGTCTGCTGTCCGCCATCCATTCTTGCCGAGCCCCGTCCGACTAGTTGCTGTTCGCCCCTGCGAGCATGGCCCTGAACCGGACCAGCGCGACCCCCATGTAGACCAGCCCGAGGCCTGCCATCCAGGCGATTTGCGGCCACACGATTGAAAATGGTGCTTCGCGGAACAGGACGCCTTGCGAAAATTTGACATAGTGGGTCGAGGGCACCGCCGTCATGACGAGTTGCAGATACGTGGGCATGCTTTCCAGCGGGGTCATTCCACCCGAGAGTACCTCCATCACGATAACGGTCGGGAACGCGAGGAGCGCAAACTGGGGCATCGAGGCGGTCAGGGTCGCCAGCATGATGCCGAGCGACATCGCGGCGAATATGAAGACCATCGCGCCGAGCAGATAAAGTGCGATTGAGCCGGTGATCGGTATTCCCAGCGCCCATCGTGCGATGACGGTCAACGACAGAAAGACAGCAAGCAGGACCACGCTGCCATTGGCCCAGATTTTGGCCAACACGATTTCTGTCGATGTCACTGGCATGACCAGCAGATGCTCGATCGTTCCGTGCTCGCGCTCCCGGACGATCGCGGCGCCGACGAGGACAATCGACAGCAGGGCCACATTGTTGACGATCTCCATGATCGCCATGTGGCGCTTTTCCTCAAGATTCGGATTGAAGAACGCCCGGACCGTGAAGCTGACCGGTTCTGCCGCATCTTCCTGGCGCGTGCCGAGGAACAGGCTCGTCTCCCGGGTGACGATCTCGGATATATAGTTTGTTCCACTGCCGGCCTGCGTCATGGCGGTCGCATCCACCAAAACCTGCAGTGCGGGGCGCCGGCCCATCAGCACATCTTGCTCGAAGCCTGGTGGCACATTGACGACGAATGTGTAGAGCGCGGCATCCATCGCGCGTTCGACGTCGGCCTGATCAAGGGTGACGGGTCTCCCGAACGACGGCGCGCGAAGGGCATCGCGAATTCTGGAGGATAGCATCGACCTGTCACCATCGACGAAGCCAACGCTTGCGTTGCGCATCTCGGTATTCGCGCCGGATGCGATCAGATAGATCGAGCCCGTGAATGCCCAGATGATGAAGAACATCATCGCCCGATCGCGCCACACGCTGACGAGTTCCTTCAGCCCCAGGACGCCGATGTTCGAGATCCACCGCCACATGGTCAGCGCTCCTGCTTCTTGAGCAGGCGCGTCGCCGCGGCCAGATAGATGAAGGGAAATACGGCGAGCGCCAAGTACGATGACGTGAAGGCGTCAAACGGCAATCCCTTCGAGAACACGCCCGAGGTGATGGCCTGGAACCAGGATGCGGGAAAACTCAGCCCTATGAAGCGCGCTTCGGGGGAAAGGTTTGAGATTGGCTGGAGGAGACCCGAAAAATTGAGCGCCGGCATCATCGTGAGCACGGCGCAGGCAAATATGGCGGCAACCTGCGTGCGTACGAACGTCGAGACCAGAATGCCGAAGGACGTGGCGGTGACGACGTAGAGCGATCCGCCAAGCAGCAACGCCGCGAGCGACCCCTTGACCGTGAGGCCCAACCCCGCCACCGCGAGAGTGATCATGGCCAGCAGCGTGACCGTGCCGATCGCGACATAGGGCAGAAACTTGCCAACCAGAAATGAGCTCGTCGACGCGGGCGACACTGAAAGATTGATGATTGATCCGCTTTCGCGCTCACGCACGACGCCCAGCGCCGTCATCATGGCCATGATCATCATCAAGAGGAACATGATAACCCCCGGCGTGAAGGCGAAGACGCTGCGGAAGTCCTGATTGTAAAGGAAGCGCGGCTCGATCCTTACGCGCTCCGTGCTCGCCACGCCGGCCTCGGTTCTGGCCATGCCCGCGACGAACGAGCGAGCGATGCCTTCCGCATAGCCGCGCGCCGTATTCGCCCGCGCTGGGTTGGCGCCGTCGAGCCACAGGCTGATCTCGGGCTGGTGGCCACGCAAAAGGTCCCTGCCGAAGCCGGGCGGGATCTCGACAACGAGGCTCGCCTCGCCCGACTGAAGGCGGCGGTCCACGTCGATGCCGGTGAAAACGGGTCGTCGCTCGGAAAAATATCGCGAGCCGGCGAGGTCTAGCGTCAACGCGAGGCTCTGTGCGGAGCGATCGCGGTCGAAGACCGAGAACGGCAGCGCCTCGATGTCGAAGGAAATACCGCGGGCGAAAGTGACCATCAGGACCAAAGGGCCCAGGATGCCGAAGCTCAACCGTATCGGATCGCGCACCACCTCGCGCATCTCGCGCGTCGCGAACGCCACCACCCAGTTCAACCATTGGGCCATCCGGCCCCTGATCCCCTCCGCCGGCTTCGCCCGCGCGGTCGCCAGCAGCGGCAATGTCGGGCTCGCGGCGCCCGATCCGGCGTGCTGCTCGAGGATCTCGATGAAGCTCTGCTCGAGCGTCTCGTTGTGACCTCGCAACTCCGCCGGCGTTCCAACGGCGAGCACCTTGCCCGCGTGCATGAAGGAGACGCGGTCGCATCGTTCCGCTTCGTGAAGGAAGTGGGTCGAGATGAAGATCGTCACGCCGTCGCGGCGCGACAGCTCAAGCAGTATTCGCCAGAACTTGTCACGCGCCTCGGGATCGACGCCGGACGTCGGCTCGTCGAGGATCAGGACCTCGGGCTGGTGCAGGCAGGCGACCGCGAGCTGCAGCCGCTGACGGACACCCAACGGCAGCGAACCGGGAAGGCTTTCAGCGACGGGGGTAAGCTCGAACCGATCGAGGGTGGCAGCGATACGCTCTTTCCGGGTCGCTTCCTCCAGGTGGTAGAGTCGCGCGTGGAGATCGAGGTTCGCTTTCACCGACAGCTCGCCATAGAGCGAGAACGATTGCGACATGTAGCCGACGCGCTGGCGGGTCGCGATATCGGTGGCGTCGACGGGCTTGCCAAGCAGCTTCGCCGTTCCCTCGGTCGCCGGCAGAAGTCCCGTCAGGATCTTCATGGTCGTGGACTTGCCGCAACCGTTCGATCCTAGGAATCCAAATATTTCGCCCCGTTCGATACGGAAGCTCACGCGGTCGACGGCGACAAAATCGCCGAACTTGCGCGTCAGTTCCTCTGCAAGGATGGCGGGTTCGCCGTCAAAACTGGTGCGTGGTGTGAGTTCGAGCGCCGGCTCCACCGCCTTCCGATCCTCGTGGCGAAGGGCCACGTAAGCCGCCTCGACCGTCGCGACGCCCGCGCCTGCGAGGATCTCGTCGAGAGGACCGGAGGCGAGGATCCGTCCGGCATCGATGGCCACGAGCCGGGAGAAGTCTTGTGCCTCCTCCATGTAGGCCGTCGCGACGACCAGCGTCAGGCCCGGCTGTGCCTGCCTGATGCTTTCGATCAACTGCCAGAACTGCCGACGTGACAGTGGGTCGATACCGGTCGTGGGCTCATCGAGGATCAGAAGATCGGGATCATGCACCAGGGCGCAGCACAGGGACAGCTTCTGTCGCATGCCGCCCGACAACTTGCCCGCGGGCCGGTCAGGAAACGGATCGAGCCCCGTGGCTTTCAGCAGGCGCTCGCGGCGCTCCGCCCGCTCGCTCGCCGATGTAGCGTAAAGGCTGGCGAAGAAGTCGATGTTCTCGGTGACGGACAGGCTCGGATAGAGGTTCTTGCCGAGTCCCTGGGGCATGAAGGCGATGCGGCTCGCCACCCGTGTCCGATGGCGCGCGTCGGCCATGTCGCCGCCCAGCACCTCCACCGTACCTTTCTGAATAATGCGTGCACCCGCGATAAGGCTCAGCAGGGTGGATTTGCCGACACCGTCGGGACCGATGATCGCGGTCGTCGAGCCGGCGGGTATTTCTATGGTGACACCACCTAGCGCCGCCGTCGTCCCATAGACGTGCTCGAGACCGGAAACTTTTACCGCCGCGCTCGCCTCAGGCTCAGCTGGCATTGGGCGCTCTCGCCGGTGGCTCGGGTATATTGGGGCGTAGCCAATCGGGGAACTCAACCGCCGGCTCGGTCTTCACGTATGCCGTTCCCGTCAGGCCTGCCCGGACATACTCGCGATATGTCTCCAGCAATTTCGTATCGATCTTGAGCTTCAGCCGATACATCAATTTCTCGCGCTCGTTGCGCGTCTCGACGTATTTCGGCGTGAATTGGGCCTCGCCCGCCACGAACGAGACCGTCGCTGGAATGACGAACTGGGCCGCGGCATCGAGTACGATGCGCGCCGGGGAGCCGTACGCCACGCGCCCAACGTCCATCGTGGGAAGAAAGATGGTCATGAATACATCTGACGTGTCGAGGAGGGTGACGGTGCGTCCGCCCGGGGAGACGACCTCGCCCGGCTGCACGAGACGGTACTCGACGCGGCCGGCCACGGGGGCGGTCAGCGTCATGTCCTCGATGTTCACCTCGATCTGCCGCACCTGGGCCTCGGCCGCCTCGCGCGCGGCCTCCGCGTCGGCGATGCTGGCCCGTGCGCCGACGACGGCGGCCTGGGCGACGTCACGCTCCGCGGTCCGCTTGTCGATCTCGGCCTGGCTCATGACACCCCGGCTCAATCGCAAGGCGCGTTTCAGCACGACCTCGTGGAGGTTCAGCTCCGCTTCCCGGATACCCAGTTCTGCCTTGGCCTTGCCGATGACCTGCTCGGCGCGCCTGACGGTTGCGCGCGCAAATGAAAGCTGGGCCGCCATCTCCGCCGTATCCATCCGGACGACGACCGCGCCCTTCTCGACGTAGTCGCCTTCACGAACGCGAATTTCGGCTACTCGCCCAGCAATCTTTGTCGATATATCGATACGCTCGACCTCGATCCGCCCATTCGCCTGCACAATGCCGGCGCCTAGACGAGGGCTGCTCGCCTTGTTCGCGTAGGTCCAAATCAACAATATCGCTGCGGCGACGGCGGTCAAAGTGACGAGATTGCGCATTGGCCATACCTGTTAGAAGACTTCCATAATAACATGGCGCAATCGCAACCCGCACCTCGTTGACATCAGTCAACTTTCAATGACTAGGGTCAGGCGTCCTGCAGATCAAGGGCAGGAGACATCGGGCTTATGAGTGTTATACTTATTGAGTCTTTTCCCCGCTCTATTGGAGGATTGTGAACGCGTGAACACATTGCTGATCACGCGCGTCGAGAGGGGGCGCGTCAGCCTCATCGCGAGCGGTGCCTGGACGGCGGCACGCGCGGGCGATGTGGATGCTGCTATTGGCGCGCTTGATCGATCATCGGCGTCGATGCCGGCGGTTCTCGATTGCGGTGGACTCGAACAGCTCGATACCTACGGCGCCAGTCTCATCGAGACGCTGGTCAGGCGCTGGAGAGCGGCTGGTCAGGAACTCGAGGTCGCGGGAATGCCCGAGCGCTTCGTGGGCCTCCTCAAGGCCGTGCAGGCAGCCCGCCCTCCGGCCGAGGTCCCCAAACCGCCGGCGACCGCGCAAGAGATCGTGGAGGCGCGGCTCGTCGATATATCGCGGGGAGCCGAAGATGCGGCGCGCGACCTCGTGGGCCTTGTTAACATGCTTGGCGCGGTGTGCCAGTCGCTCGCTGAAACCGTCAGGCGGCCATTGTCGTTCCGACTGACCTCGACTGTGCATCAACTCGACCGCGTCGGGTTGCAGGCGGTTCCCATTGTTCTGCTCATCACGATCCTGATCGGCGGGATCATCGCGCAACAGGGCTTTTTCCACTTCCGGAAGTTTGGTGCCGACGCCTACGTCGTGGACATGGTCGGAATTCTCGTTCTGCGCGAGATCGGCGTGCTGATCGTGGCGATCATGGTCGCCGGCCGCTCGGGAAGCTCCTATACGGCGGAGCTCGGGTCGATGAAAATGCGCGAGGAAATCGACGCCCTCAGAACCATGGGGCTCGACCCGGTGGGCGTTTTGATCCTGCCGCGCATCCTCGCTCTGCTGGTGGCCTTGCCGATCCTGACGTTCCTCGGTTCCATGTCGGCGCTGCTCGGGGGCGGGATCGTCGCCTGGACGTATGGCGATATGAACCCCGAGATCTTCATTGCGCGGCTCAAGGAGGCGATCTCTCTGACGCACTTCAAGGTTGGCATGATCAAGGCGCCATTCATGGCTCTTGTGATCGGGCTTGTCGCGTGCAGCGAGGGCCTGAAGGTGCGTGGCAGCGCGGAGTCGCTGGGGCGCCACACCACCGCTTCGGTCGTCAAGGCGATCTTCCTCGTTATCGTGCTCGATGGTTTCTTCGCCATATTCTTCGCCTCGATCGGAATGTGAGCCGATGACACAGGGAGCCAACACCGAAACGGTAATTGACGTGCGCGACGTCGTGGTCGGGTTCGGCGACCGGATCATTCTCGATCACCTTTCGCTTGCGGTCAGGCGCGGCGAAATCCTGGGGCTTGTCGGCGGATCGGGCAGCGGTAAATCGGTGCTGCTGCGCACGATCATCGGGCTCGTACCCAAGAAGGCCGGCAGCATCGAGATCTCTGGTGTCGAGCTCGATCTCGCCGACGACACCGCGCGGCGGGCGATCGAGAGCCGCTGGGGCGTGCTGTTCCAGCATGGCGCGTTATTCTCGTCGATCAGCGTCATCGAGAACGTCACCTTTCCGATGCGCGAGCACCTGAAGCTGCCAGAACGGCTCATGATCGAGATCGCGGAAACAAAACTTGCGATGGTCGGGCTATCGCGGCGCGACCTGCTCAAATTTCCGTCCGAACTATCCGGCGGCATGACAAAGCGCGTCGCACTCGCCCGCGCGCTTGCGCTCGATCCCGAGATCCTTTTTCTCGACGAACCGACCTCGGGCCTCGATCCACTTTCGGCAGGCGATTTCGACGCCTTGATCCGGACCCTGCAACAGACCCTGGGGCTGACCGTGTTCATGGTCACCCACGACCTCGAAAGCCTGCATACCGTTTGCGACCGCATTGCCGTGATCGCTGACGGCAAAATCGCCGCGCTCGGGTCGCTCCACGAGATGCATCGCAGCGAGCATCCCTGGGTCAAATCCTACTTCTCCGGCCGCCGCGCGGCCTCGCTCAGAAAACGGCTGACGCCAGAACCGACATGAGGACGCGCTGATGGAAATCCGTGCCCGCTACACGCTGATCGGACTGTTCACGCTCGCGGTCATGGCCGCCGGCTTCCTGTTCGTCTACTGGCTCAACTCGGCGGGTGGGCTCGGCAGCCGATCCTACTACCGGGTCAATTTCGAAAGTCCGGTCTCGGGGTTGCTGCGCGGCTCGGCGGTTCTATTCAACGGCATCCGCGTCGGCGAGGTGACAAACCTCACGCTCGACCCGTCGCAACCGCGCGCGACGCGAGCGGTGATCGCCATCATGCGCGATGCTCCAGTCAAGGCGGATACGCGTGTCTCGATCGAGTTCCAGGGCCTGACCGGCGCCCCGGTCGTATCGCTGACCGGCGGCGAGCCCGATGCGGCGCCGATTTCGAGCGGACGCGGGGTACTGCCGCTGCTCGTCGCCGAAAAAGACGCCGGGATCGGTATGAACCAGGCTGCCCGCGACGTTCTCCGCAAGTTGGACAACGTAATCACCACCAACGCTGACCCGCTCAAGAGCGTGATCGCCAATATCGACAAATTCTCCGGCGCGCTGGCCCGCAACTCGGATCGCGTCGATGGGATCGTCGCCGGCCTCGAGCGGCTGACGGGCGGAACGGGCTCAAAGCCTCAGCCGCGGGTTTTCGAGCTCCAGCCGGCCGCCGCGATCAGCAAGCCCGCGAAATTGCCCGTCGGGCAGCTCGGAGTTCCCGAGCCCATCACGCTGTCGCTCTACGAGACCGAGAAGATCGTCGTGCGCGCGACCAATGGGGAAGCTCCCGTCCTCGAGCGCGCTCAATGGCCCGATCTGCTGCCCAAGGTGGTGCAGGCCCGAATGATCGAGAGCTTCGAGAGGGCCGGCTATCTCAAGGTGATCGGAAGGTCGGGCGATGCATTGAAGCCCGACCATCAGCTCCTGCTCGAAGTCCGGGCGTTCCATGTGAAGGCGGGCGATGCCCCAGTCGCGGAGGTCGAGATCGCCGCCAGGATTGCCGATGTCGAGGGCAAGATCCTGGCCGCTCGCGTGTTCCGTCACACCGAGGCCGTGCCGCAGTTCGAGCCTGCTCCCGCCGCCGCCGCCATCAGCGCCGCTTTCACCCGCGTGGCCGGGGAACTTGTATCCTGGACGCTTGCCGCGATCTGATGAGCCAACAATTCGACGTGGCGGCGTGGTAAAGAACGGGCTGAGAAAGGGCAAGGCCGGTACGAAGCGCTCTGGCAAAATCTCGAATTGTTCACCCACCTGAGAGGCACCCATGTTCCCCTTCACCTTCACCAGTGCGCGATGCGCCATCGTCGCAGCGGCAGCGATCATGCCGCTCGCCGGCGTGCCGTCGATTGCCACCGCGGCAGAGTCACCCGTCGCCACGCTCGCCGGCAGCTGGGGCGGAAGCGGCCGCATCTCCTACACAGACGGCAACAGCGAGGGCATCCGGTGCAACGCCTACTATTCGGCCGGCGGCAATCAGCTGACGCTCGCGATCCAGTGCAAAAGCGACAGTAACGCCATCCATGTGCGCAGCAAGCTCAGGATCGACGGCTCGCGCGTCAATGGCGACTGGGAGGAGCGGACCTTCAACGCCAGTGGCTCAGGTAACGGCCGGGTCGAGGGCAACAGCATGTCCATCAGCCTTGCCGGCGGCGGCTTCACGGGCAACATGACCGTGAACTTCTCGAAATCGGCGCATAGCGTCACCATTTCCACGAAGGGTATCGCGATGAGCAAGGCGACGATGAATTTCACGCGCCGCTAAAGCGGCGCGTCCCACGCGCTCGAATTTCCTGGGCAGATATAGGTCCACCGGGAATGGTTCGACCGCTGGCGCTTCGGCGACTGACGCTGCTGCCTGGATACGGCGGCGGCGTCACAAGCACGTGGCCTGCGCGCTTCCGTTTGTCCCTCGCCTCAGTGGGACATCAGGATTGGAACTGTCGCGTGGCCCAGAACGTGGCGGCTCGCCCCGCCGAGGATGAACTCGCGGAAGCGAGAATGGCCGTAGCAGCCCATGACGAGCAGATCCCAGTCGAATTTCTGGGCTTCGAACAACAGCGCTTCGCCGGCCGATCCCTTCCGGTCGACCACTGCCAGCGCCTGGCATTTGACGCCGTGGCGGGCGAGGGTCGTGCAGAGGTCCGCAGCCGGGATGTCACCCGGCATGGCGGTATCATCCTCATAGGCCAGCCATGTGACCGCCACGTCATCGGCTTTTCGGAGGAGAGGGAGAGCGTCGTAGACGGCGCGTGTCGCCTCGCGGCGGCCGTTCCAGGCGACCAGTATCCGCTTGGTCGAGAATGGCCTGTGCGGAGCGTTCGGAACAACGAGAACCGGTCGCCCGCTGTCGGTCGCCAGTCTGTCAGGCACATCGAGCATGTGCGAGCTGTTCCACTTCGGGTCGGCCTGACTGGCGATCACGAGATCAACGCTTCTCGCGACGGGAAGCAGCGCTTCGGCCGCCGTCGGCAGCGTGCCGGCGTCGATCGAGCGCCATTCCGCCGTGAATGCGCCGAGTTGAGGCTGCTCACCGGTGACTTTCTCGAACAGCACTTTCATCCGCGCTTCTTCCAGTCGATATGCATCGCGGTGGGATTCGATGATGGCGGGGATGGCGAACGACGTCTCTCCGCCTGGATAGATGATGATCGGCGGCAGGACCGAGAGGCCGATCAGGTGCGCGCCATGCTGCCGCGCCAGGGCCGTCGCCACGTCAAGCAGCCCCGGCAGCCGGCGCTCGTCGTTGATATGCACGAGTATGGTCTTGTATCCCATGGGGCGGTTCCGGTCCTGTCGCTGCAAAATTGGCTGCGTGATGCGCTGCGCGTGTCGAAGATCCGCCGCGAATGGGCATGCCGAGCGCATGCCCATTCGCGGCAGTGCTGAGAATATGAGCCGATCGGGCGAGATCAACCCTTCTTAATTTCGATCGTCCGTTGCGGCTTGCTTGACCCGGCGGACTTGGCGATCACGATCCGCAGGACGCCATTCTCGAAGCGAGCATCCACCTTGGCGTCATCCACCGTGCCGGGCAGGCGCACAGCTCGCTCGAACGAGCCGAAGCTGCGCTCGCTCAGGTGATAGTCGTCCTTCTTTTCCTCCCGCTCCTGACGCTTCTCTCCGCGCAGCGAGAGAACGCCATTCTCGATCGTCACCTTGATGTCCTTCTGATCGACGCCCGGCAGTTCGGCCTCGATGACGTATTCCTTTTCCGTTTCGGACACGTCCATGCGAGTTTCCGCCGGAAAACCATTCTTCGGCATTGCCGGGGCCGGGAACCCCAGTGCCGGGGCCGGCATCCACCGATCGAAGATCGAATCTATCTCGCGGCGCATCATGTCGAAAACGTCCTCGGTCCGTCGGACGGGAGGCTTCGTTTCGGTTTTTGAGGGGGTGATTTGAGAACTCATGGCTGACCTCGTCTCCAATCGAAGAGAAGAATTGCAGTCCGGTGCAGCTTTGGAGGACGGTAGAATTATTCCCGTTCCTAAAGCTCATAGTTGCCACCGGCCTCGCTGGCCGACTAACTTTTTTAATAATCGTCCAATGGCGGAAATGATACCTTGACCCAGATCACAGCGCCCCATCCTCCGCCCCGCTCGCGGGGCCCCTCGCCCCCGTCGCGGGCGCTCACCTACCCGTCAGTCGTGCGGCGGACATGCAAAAGCCCGGCACCGGCGCGAAGGCACCTTGTTACCGGGGTTGCGTAAAGCCGGTTCGATCTAAGAGGGCATCAATAATCGCAGGCTTCAATGCGCTTCGTCGCGTACCTCGTAGCGCTGCTGGGTGCGTTGTGGCGGCTGAGCTTCCGGCACCTGCCGTCCGTTGGGGAGCGGCTGCTTCTCCACAGAGCCCGATTGACCCATCGCGGTCTGCGCAAGCGCTTGATATTCTTTCTGATAATCCTCGACGGCCCGCGTCCAGTAGTCGACGTAAAGGGTCTGAAGTTCGGGCAGTGACCGGCAAGCTGACAGCTTGGCCGGCATCGCGAGGTTTTCCTTCACGCGAAGATTGAGAAACCTGAGCCACTCCTTCTGGCACGCCGCGGCATTCTGCAAGAAAGTGCCGTTGAAAGTATTCAAAGCCGCCATTGCCGGACGCGTCAATTCGGTCATGGTCTCAAGTGCGACCGCGCCGTCATCGCTCTCGGCCACGCCCCGGCCGTCCATCGGTTTCCTGGTCATTATTTCCTCCTGCTCACAGCAGACCTCCTCCGGCTATTTTAGCAATTGCGTCCTCATCAAACTTTTTGTCTTTGATTGTAATCAATCCGAGTACGCTTGACGATGATCAAGGTTATCGTGAAGGTTGTCGTTCAAAATATGATTTTGATGCAACTTCGGAAGACCTGAACATGAAAGCAAAGCGTACGTTAGTCCTCGTGGCCGATGGTGGCCGTGCGCGCATTTTCGAGAATCTCGGGCCGGGAAAGGGTCTTCATCAGGTCGAGAACATCGATGAGACCTCAGAGCTAGCCGCGAACCGCAATCTTCTCGACGATCGTCCTGGCCGGTCGTACGAATCCCAGGGAGCCATGCGGCATGCTCATGAGCAGACCGATCGCCATCAGGAGTTGGAACACCGCTTCATCGAGGGGCTGCTCGAGCGTCTCGATGGCTTGAGAGCGGAAGACAAGTTCGACAGGCTCATAGTGGTGGCGCCGCCGAAGGTGCTGGGGGACATCCGCAAAATCATCCCGAAGGAGCTGTCGAAGATCGTATCGGCGGAGCTCGCTCGCGACCTCACTCGCACGCCAACCGACGAAATCGTCGAGCATCTGGCCGAGGTTGCGCCCTTCTGAGCCGCTCACGCGCCTTGAAGGGCGCTTTGCGCCCCGAAAAATAAATCAGCGCCGTCCGGTCATTCCCGGCGGCGCTTTTTAATTGTCGTCGCTGGCGTCTACGAAAAACCGACGATCGCGCCAGGGCCTAATCAGGCTAGCGCCACGGCCTAATCGGGCTAGCGCCGGAAGACATAACATCCCGGCGCATTCTCCAGCGGAGGAAGTCCGAGATCGGGGGCGCCGATGGCCGGCGGCGCCACAGGTTGACCAGAGCGCTCGGTCAGCCACGCCGTCCACGTCGACCACCAGGAACCTTCATGCTTGGGGATGGTGCGCAACCAGGTATCCGGGTCGGTGTAGTGGTCCTCATCGTGATGGGTCGCCGTCCGGTAGTGGGGATGCGAGTGCTGAGGGTCGGGGACGATGCCGGTATTATGCCCGCCACTCGTGAGGAGGAACGTCACGCTAGTGTCGAGGATGTGGTTGAACTTGTAGACGGAACGCCATGGCGCGATGTGATCGGTCTCGGTCGCGACGGCGAACACCGGGCAAGTGATGTCGGTCAGGGAGACGGGGCGACCGTCGAACTCGTAGCGACCCTCGGCCAGGTCGTTCTTGAGGAAGAACCGTCGCAGATACTCGCTATGCATGCGGTACGGCATCCGGGTGCTATCCGCACTCCAGGCCATCAGATCGAATGCCGGACGGCGCTCGCCCATCAGGTAGTCATGGATGACGTGGGACCAGATGAGGTCGTTACTACGAAGCATCTGGAAGGTTCCGGCCATCTGCTGGGCGTCGAGATAGCCTTGCTCCCACATCATGTCGTCGATCATCGCGAGCTGGCTGTCGTCAATGAAAAGGCCAAGTTCACCGGCCTCGACAAAATCGACCTGGCTGGCGAGGAAACTCAGCGTCGCCAACCGCTTATCATTGTCGCGCGCCATCGCTGCGGCGGTCGCCGCCAGCAGCGTGCCACCCAGGCAGTATCCGACCCCGTGCACCGGTGCCCCGGGCACTATGCGGCCGATGGATTCAAGCGCCGCAAAGATTCCCAGGCGCCGATAGTCGTCGAGCGTGAGGTCGCGATCTTGCGAATCCGGGTTCAGCCACGAAATCATGAAGACGGTAAAGCCCTGGCCGACTAGGTGTTCGACCAGTGATTTTCCGGGGGCGAGATCCAGGATGTAGTACTTCATGATCCAGGCCGGAACGACGAGCACCGGCTCGGGGCGAACCTTCCCGGTCGTGGGCGTGTACTGGATCAGCTCGATCAGGCGATTGCGATAGACGACCTTGCCGGGGGACATCGCCAGGTTCGTTCCGATGGCGAATTCCTCCGTACCGATCGGAGGGCGCTGATTGATCGCTCGCTCCCAATCCTCGAGGAAATTCCACCAGCCGCGAACGAGGTTCTGCCCGCCCTCCTCCAGGGTCTTTTGCAGCACGACGGGGTTGGTCGCGACAAAGTTCGAGGGTGAGAACACGTCTAGGATCTGTCGCGTCGCGAACTCCAGGACGGCTTCGTGGTGCGCGCTGACGCCTCGGACCCCTGTCACGGCATTGTGCCACCACTGCTGCTGTTGCAGGAACCCTTCGGCGATCATGTTGAAGGGGAATTCCTTCCACTCCGGGGCGGAGAAGCGCTTGTCGTTCGGCAAAGGACGTATGCTCGCTTCCTCGTGGCCAGGCTGGAGATGGGAATAATGGTGCGCGAGCCGGAGCTCCTTGCGTATCCCCTTCTGGGCGAGTTGCATTTGCTTGCCGGGGGAGATTGCCATGTGCAGGGCCCAGTCGGCATAGGCCTGACCGAGGGCGATCGGCGAGAGGCCAAGAGTGCCTCGCGCCATCCAATAGTGCAGCGTTCGGTCCAGGACCTCGGCGAGGCGGGCGGACGGATCGCGCTCGGGATCGCCTTCAGCATCAAGCCCGGCCACCAGCATCAGATGAGCTGTCTCGAGCACACGCATCGGGTCAGCCGGATTGGGCCGCTTGGGGGCGGTCAAGCTCCGCTCGGGGGGCAATTGCTGTGTCGAAGGGGTAAGCGGGGACGCTGCCCGCTTAGCCGTCTGGAGGCTGGTCTTCGCCGGCTGGATCTGGTCGGTCATGGAACCTCGATGCAATGGGACGCCAAGCTATTCGCGTGGGCCAAAACGGTTTCTCCCGAATAGCTTACGCGCGTGTCCTCGCCTTGATGCTGCTCAAGGGAGACGTTCCTCAAACGCCCGAACGGGCGGCCGATTCGTTCACTGCCGATGCGGCGTATGGTCTGCAACCGACCCGATATCGAGTGTCGCTCGCATCAGGGCAGGGTCGTCATTGTCGACCGTCATCTCGAAACCCAACTCGCGGCACATTGATATCATGGTGTCATTCTCGTGCAGAATGTGGCCGAAAATCCGTTTCAGCCCGCTCGACTTCGCATATTCGATCAGGTGGCTCATGAGCGCCCAGCCCAGCCCCTGTCCCTTGAGGTCGGACCTGACGAGAACGCCATACTCCCCGGCGACGAAATCCGGGTCGGCTATGAAGCGGGCGACACCGAGCAGCCGGCCGTCGCGCGGGTCGAGGGCTGCGAAGGCCATTTCGCGGGCATAGTCGATCTGTGTGAGCCGGGCGAGCAGGCGGTGGGAGAGATTTGCCTTCGTGCTGAAGAACCGCATGCGAATGTCCTTCGCGTCGATCTTGGCGAAGAAGTCCGAATAGAGCACCTCGTCCTCGGGGCGGATGGGCCTGATGAAAACTTCACCCAACTTTCCAATCTGCCTGCGGGTTTCCCATTCGCTCGGATAGGGGCGGATGGCCATGGGCGTGCGAGGCTCGAGCTTCTCGCTCACGATCCTGACCCTTGCATCGAGCGCGATGACGCCGTTCTCGTCGGCCAGCAGAGGGTTGATGTCGATCTCCCGTATCTCCTTGTGCCGGGCGACGAGATAGCCCAGTTTCACGAGCGTCAGGGCGATCTCGTCGATCGCGGCCGCCGGACGGTCGCGATAGCCCTGGAGGAGGCGCCAGATCCGGGTATGGCGCATCAGATCCCGAGCGAGATTGGCGTCGAGCGGGGGAAGTGCATGCGCCACATCGCGGACCGCTTCAACGGCGACGCCGCCGGCGCCAAATGTGACGAGTGGGCCGAACGTCCGATCGATGCTGACGCCCAACAGGAGTTCGTGGGCACGGGCACGCCGGATCATCGGCTGCACGGTGAACCCATCGATGCGCGCGGTGGGTTTCAGCTCCCGGATGCGGGCGAGCATGGTCTCGGCGGCCGTGCGCGCCTCCTCGGCCGTATCGAGGCCCAGACGGACGCCGCCCACATCTGACTTATGGGTTATGTCCAGCGACAGTATCTTCAGGACACAGGCGCCGTGCTCGGCGATCATCCGGGCGGCGATCCGTTCGACGTCCTCCGGCGACGCCGCTATCTCGGTGTCGACCGTCGGGATGCCATAGGCGCGCAGCAGCGCCTTGGCCTCGAACTCCGTCATCATTTCATGGCCGGCTGACAGAGCGTCATCGATGATTTTCGAGGCGATCTCGCCGTCCTTGAAAATGGCGTCCGGCAGTGATGGCGGCGTGGCCATGAGCTCGGACTGCGCGCGCCGGTGACGGACAAGCTCGCCGAATGCGCCAATGGCATCGGCCGGCGTATCGAAGGTCGGGATGCCCTTCTCGGCAAAGTGGCAACGCGACTCTGCGGCTGCGGTGGTGCCGAGCCAATTCGTCAGGATCGGCTTTGCCGCCTTGCCTTCCGCTTTCCGCTTCTCCTGGACGGCGGTGACCGCCTTAGCGGCCTCGAGGCTCGGGCTGAGCGCGGTCGGACAGTTCAGCACCAGCGCCGCATCGACGTTCGGGTCGTCGAGGGCCGCCGACACGGCAGCTGCGAAACGATCCGCATGAGCATCGCCTATGATGTCTATTGGGTTGCCGCGCGACCAGGTCGGGGGCAGCACCTTATCGAGCACCGCGATCGTCTGGGACGACAGTACCGCGGGCTCAAGCCCGAGATCGCCGAGGCGGTCGGTCGCCAATACGCCCGCCCCGCCGCCGTTCGTGATGAGCGCAAGGCGCTCGCCATTGAGGCCGGGAACTTTCGAAAGGATCTCGGCCGCGCTGAACAGCTCACCCAACTCGTGCACACGAAGGATGCCCGCGCGCCGGAAGGCCGCCTCGAAAGCGAAGTCCGCGCCGGCAAGTGCGCCGGTGTGTGACATCGCCGCGGCCGCGCCGCGCGCATGGCGGCCGGACTTGATGACGATCACCGGCTTAGAACGGGAGGCCCGTCGCGCAGCCGACATAAATTTCGGCGCCTCGGTCAGGCTTTCCAGGTACATCAGGATCGCCTTGCTGGCGGGATCGCCTGCCAGGTAGTCCAGCAGGTCGCCGGCATCGACATCGGCCATGTCGCCCATCGACACGATATGAGAAAAGCCGATGCCTCGGCTCGTGGCCCAGTCGACGACGCCCGTTATCAGGGCACCGGACTGGGAGAGGAACGCAAGTGTCCCCGGGATCGGCGCGATATGGGAAAAGCTCGCGTCCACACCGAGCGGGGGAAGCATCAGGCCGAGGCAATTCGGTCCAACGATCCGCAGCAGATGCCGTCCGGCGGCTTTCAGCATCTCGTTGCGTAACTCGCCGCGAATGCCCGCGCTTATGACGACCGCAGCGCGGCAACCCTTGCGACCAAGCTCGTCGATGACGCCCGGCACGGTCGATGGAGGCGTGACGACCACGGCGAGGTCCGGGACGCCCGGCAGGCTCTCCACGCTGCTGTGGCAGGGCACGCCCAAGGCCGAGCCGCGCCTCTGATTGACGAGCCATATCTCGCCGTCGAAGCCTGCCTTCAGAATGTTTCTCGTTACGACCTCGCCGACACTGCCGGGCTGTTCGCTGGCCCCGACCAGCACGATCGAGCGCGGCGCCATCAGCCTGTCGAGATTTCGAATGGTCATTTTGAGCCCCGATATTCCCGTTCCATCCGCTTCGGTCGGCCGAGCCATGGCGATCCGGCGCGGTAATTTCTTTGACCCGCATCAATGCCCATGGTCCAAATTGAACCACATCATATAAGGGTAGTATGGCAATGGTTCTTACCGGCGCGCCCCGCGTGCGGCGGGACAATGAGCTTGGCCAGCGCCACAAAACAGCCGAAGCACTCCGGGAGTGAGAGATGTCGCAGACGACCAAGGATGGCCGTTCGATGGAAATGCAGCCCACATATTTGATGCAACGGATTCGTCTGGAACTGGCCCGAGATCCGGAATTTCCAGACGGGAGCCGCGCCCATGGCTATGATCTCATCGCTCCGCTCGATCCGGAAGGCCGTCTGTCGGTTCATGGCTGGAAGGAGGATCGCGACCATTGCCGCGTCCGACGCTTCTGGGGACACGATCCCGAGATGATCGGTCACATCGTCCACAAGCCGGGCGGGAGCGGCGGCATCTGGGCCTTCCACTACGACATCCGCAGGCCGACCGAGGAAATTCAGGACGAGCCCGGGTTCCACTTCGAATCGCACGTCTTCAAGCCGGGTGAATACGTCTCGCTCAAGGAGCACGATGGGGCCATGCGGACGTTCCGTGTTCAGGCCGTTGTCGACGTCGTTTGAAATTCTGTTAGCGCGACCGCTCAAGGAGACGACTTATGTCGTACAAGACCATACTCGTGCATCTCGTCGATGAACTGCATGCTGAAGGATTGCTGCGCGCAACACGGCCGCTGGCCGAGGCCCATGGCGCCCATCTCATCGGACTTTCTGTTCTGCCGCTCGTGGATGCTCCGTCGCGGAAGGACACCACGGTCGATGAACTTCTCAGGCAGTATCAGAGCGCGATGCGTTCCGAGGCCGCCCGCATAGAGGCCATCTTCAAAGCGCCAGGGCCCGTCGCCGCCTACACCAGTGAATGGCGACTTGCCGATACGGGCTTTGAACGAGCGAGCGATGCCATTGCCCGGCATGGTTCAGCAGCCGACATCATCGTCGTCAGCCAAGACGATCCGAGCTGGCAGAGTTCGGGCCTGATGCGCGACAGCGCCGGCCTGATCGGATTGCTCGCCGGACGGCCAGTCCTGGTCATTCCGCATGGCCGTGAGATCGATCAGATCGGCGGACGGGTCCTCGTCGCCTGGAACGCCAGCCGGGAATCCGCCCGCGCGGTGTTCGACGCTCTTCCGCTGCTGAAGCGGGCGAGCATGGTGACCGTGCTATGCGTCCAGTCGCCCGACGCAGCCGACAACCAGTCGATCAGCGGGTTCCAGCCGGGCGAAGATATCTGCAGTGCGCTGACCCGCCACGGCGTAAAATGTGAACTCAAGGTTGAACCGCCACTTGCCGACGGCACGGCGGCGACGCTCTTGTCGGCTGTCGAGCGTCACAAGGCTCAGCTTCTCGTCATGGGCGACTACGGTCGCTCGCGTCTCAGCGAATTTATCTTCGGCGGGGCCACACGGTCGGTGCTGCGCGAGATGACCATCCCCATACTTCTTTCGCACTGAGGCTCAGCGACGGAGACACGCAGGCACCTGTGAGCGCTCCGAACCGAATTTCCGGCTGGGGGGCATCGCTCGCGGCATCGTGCTAGCATGATCGAAATGCTGGCTGCCGTGAGCGTGCCATGGTGCATTGGAAGCGAAGGAGTACCCGTATGCTGCGACCACTCACACTCCTGATTACCTGCCTGCTGGCAATTCTAGCCGCACCCAGCGAAAGCTGGGCCGAAGAGCCAACCGTCTATTATTTCGGTGCATCGGAATGCGATTATTGCGACGCTGGCAAATCCTTCCTGGAACGATGGAAAGCGGTCGAGGCGGGCCTGCAACTCAACGTCTACGACATCGTGAAGGAGAGCGGTGACGCGCTGCTCTATGTGCGCGTCACGGGTGCGATCGGCATCGTCGATACCGTCGTCCCCATGACGATCATCGGAGATCACGTTATTTTAGGCTTTCACTCGGATGCCACGACCGGAGATGAAATCCGAGGTGTCGTGCAGCATTGCCGGCAGGTCGGATGTCCCGACGTGGTTCGGATGATCATCGATGCAGACAGCGTGCAGATGATCACGCTTCCAAAAAACTTGAGACTTCAAAACAAGTATGTTCAGGCCGCCATGCGCCACTGACATTCGACTAGGCGAATGGCGTGACGACACTCAACCACAAGACGGGCTGCTGAGATGATGTGCGGCGCTGCCGGCGGCGACGACCCACAGTCGGAGGTGTTTGCGTTTCTACTCGAGCCGTCGAATTGGCCCGACCGGCCAGCTCGTGTCGACGTCATCGAAACGCATGGCGCAAAGGTTTTTCTCGGCGGCGAGCTGGCCTTGAAGGTCAAGCGAGCCGTCCGATTGCCCTACCTCGACTTCTCGACGCTTTCCGCGCGGCGCAAATTTCTGGTCCGTGAACTCGAGATCAACCGTCCATTTGCCCCTGAAATCTATCTGGACGTGATTGCGCTTACGCAGTCCCCTGATGGACGACTTCAGATCGGCGGGGAGGGGACGCCGGTCGAGTGGGCGGTCCGGATGCGGCGCTTCGAACAAGCACAACTGATGTCGCATGTAGCCGACCGAAATGGGATTTCGCGAGATCTCGCTATCGGGCTGGCAGACATGGCGTACCGCTATCACCAAGCGGCGCAGCCCGTCCGGCAACCGTCGGACGGTATCGCGGAGACGGCCCAGTCTGTGCTGCGCGCGATCGCGGCACACGGGACGGCCGAGATCGCCGCCGAGAGAAACAAGCTCGCCGCATGCCTGTCGGAGGCGCTCGCCTCGACCGCCCCTATCCGAGAGCGCCGAGCATGCGAGGGCTATGTGCGCCGCTGTCATGGGGATCTCCACCTGGGAAATATCGTGCTGGTCGATGGCAAGCCCGTCCCATTCGATGCGATCGAGTTCGACGAGGCGATGGCCACTATCGACACACTCTATGACCTCGCGTTCCTGCTCATGGACCTCGACCGGCGAGGTTGCCGCGCCGCCGCCAACACCGTTCTCAACCGCTATCTCTGGCGAACGGGCGACGAGCGCGACCTTATGGGGCTTTCGGCGCTGCCGCTTTACATGTCGTTGCGAGCCGCCATTCGCGCCATGGTGGCGCTGGACCGCGCGCGCGTGGTCAGCGACGGCAGCACCAGCCTCATGGCGCATGCCCGCGACACCCTCTCGTTGGCGCTGAGGCATCTGACGCCGGGCCGTACGCGACTGGTCGCCGTCGGTGGGCTGTCGGGCACGGGCAAAAGTACACTCTCGGCACTGATTGCGCCTGATATCGGGCGCGCACCCGGGGCGCTGCATATCAGAACGGACCTCGAGAGAAAGTCGATTGCAGGGGTTGAGGAAACTGTACGCCTTCCCCGTACAGCTTACACGGAGGAGGCGTCCGACCGTGTCTATGAGAGGGTCATGTCACGTGCCCGCCTCGCCCTGGAAGCCGGTCAGTGCGTCATCGTCGATGGTGTGTTCGCCAAGGAGGAGGAGCGCGCCGAGATCGCCGCGCTCGCAGCCCAACTAGGTGTCGGTTTCCATGGCGTCTGGCTCGAGGCATCGCCGGCCGTGCTGCGCCATCGTGTCGGCGCCCGCAAGGGGGATGCCTCGGACGCCACGCCGGAAGTCGTCGACCAGCAACTCGGCTACACGACGGGATCGGTCGCGTGGCCTAAACTCGATGCAAGCGGGCACCCCGAGGACGTCGGCGCCGCCGCCCGCCTATTGCTTGGTCCCTGAGCCCAAGGCCCGCGTGTCATCCTGAGTATACGCGAGAGACTTGGGGACCATCGCATCGTACCTTCAACGTCCCAGAACGTCGGCCAGACCGTCCCGGCCTTGCTCCAACCCGTACTCGTAGCGGGGGAACTGATCGGCGAATGTGGGAACCTCGACGCTACGGGGGCCTGCAATCGGCCTGATCTCTCCCGAGGCAGACGAGACCGCCACGGACTTTTCCTCGGACGTGCCATCCACATAGATTACGATGATCTTCAGCGTGATCTGATCGGTGTCCGCTGGCCGCCGACCGATCAGGAGGTCATCGCCTGCCCTCTCGAGCCAGTTGGGCAATGGGGCGCCGTTTGCCTGCATCACGCGGTAATCAGCAATTTTACCATCGGCATTGCCCGAATTGGAGAGCCTCAGGATGAGGATGCCATCCCGCACGAGCGACTCCACGATGATCTGCGAGCGCGTGCTGTTCCCTTCGAGGACCGGCTCAACCAGGCTCATCCTCAGCGAAAATCCACTCAGCCCCTCCGGCACGCCTCCGTTCAGAGCGCGATCGAGCGCCCGCAGCATCCCACCAGCCGCACCCCAAATCTCGGACAACCGCTGCGGCTCAAGATCAGACGCAGCCACCCCCACAACACCGCCCTCGCCGAAGTCGCTCCCATTCAGCCCTCTTATATGATTGACAACGTCGAGAATTATGCCCCGCTCGCCGATCTGATTGGCAATCCCATCCAGTCCCTGAACGCCCTGGATCGCGTCGAGGACAAAGCCGTCAACGCGTATTGGCTCGCTCGATGGTCCGGCCAGCGGAGAGATGGTTACCGGGGGGAGCGGCGGCTCTGCCGGCAGCGTCGGGGAACCAGGCTCGATTGGCTTCGCGATCACCGAAATGGATACTGTAGCCGCTGTAAAGCCGCCGTTGCCATCGCTCACCGTGTAGGTGAAGCTCGCCGGGCCGTTGTAGCCCGGGTTCGGGGTGA
>OFDC01000307.1_pt1 | contig 41085 bp, 42 predicted proteins | sample 1520941 | NCBI WGS metagenome assembly OFDC01 (sample SAMEA94258168, study PRJEB24077) | hot springs metagenome | biome: Aquatic biome; feature: Water | place: India | collected 2012-12-06 | depth 5 m | reverse complement strand
GGCCGGAGATCACCGAGATGGATTACGGCATGCGCGACGGCGTGCTGCGGATGAAGCTGCGCGCTGCCACGGCTGGATACATCCTGCGCAAATGGAGTGTCGACTGTTCGCCCAATCATTGCCTTCGTGGACCGGAGTACCGGTTATGGCTCAAAGATCATCTCGCGATTTACGGCGTGAAAAACGCCGTACTGGCACCAGGCTATAGCGCCACTACGAAGGCGGACTCTTGATGGAACTAATCGACAACATCAACCGCCTGCTCGGCGACGACCTCAAGCAGACGCTCAAACCCGGCGCTCGCCTGAAGATCGCGGCATCCTGCTTTTCAATGTACGCGTTTGAAGCGCTCAAAGCAGAGCTGGAAAAAATCGACGAGCTGCAATTCATCTTTACCTCGCCGACGTTCACCGCCAACGAGGTCACCGACAAGATTCGCAAGGAACGCAAAGAATTCCACATCCCGAAGGCTGACCGCGAACGGAGTCTGTACGGGAGTGAGTTCGAGATTCAGCTGCGCAACAAACTGACCCAGCGCGCAATTGCAAAAGAGTGCGCGGACTGGATGCGGCGCAAGGCAACGTTCAAGTCCAATCGCAGCAAGGCACCGATGCAGCAGTTCGCCTGTGTTCAGGCTGCCGCAGCAGAGACTGCCTACATGCCATTGCACGGCTTTACCGCCGTCGATCTCGGCTACCAGCAGGGCAACGCTGTCTCCAACCTCGTCAACAAGATGGTCGAGCCGACCTTTACGGCGACCTACCTCAGTCTGTTTAACCAGATCTGGCAAGACCCCGAGAAGCTGGAAGATGTGACGGCGCAGATCTGCGACCACATTGCGTCCGTCTACCAGGAAAACTCGCCCGAGAGCATCTATTTCCTGATGCTCTACAACATCTTCAATGAGTTCCTGGACGACATCAATGAGGATGTCCTGCCGAACGACCGCACGGGCTACCAAGACACGCTCATCTGGAACAAGCTCTTCAACTACCAGAAAGATGCGGCCACTGGGATCATCAACAAACTTGAGACCTACAGCGGCTGCATCCTGGCCGACAGCGTCGGCTTGGGCAAGACCTTCACGGCCTTGGCGGTCGTCAAGTATTACGAGCTGCGTAACAAGTCAGTCCTGGTGTTATGCCCTAAGAAGCTGGCGGACAACTGGCTGAACTACAACCGCAACCTCAAGACCAACATCTTTGCCCGCGACCGGTTCAACTACGACGTGCTTTGTCATACCGACCTCAGCCGCACCAGCGGCGAGTCGTTTGGCACACCGCTGAACCGCATCAACTGGGGCAATTACGACCTCGTCGTCATCGACGAGTCGCACAACTTCCGCAATAACGACGCCTACAAGGACAAGGAAACCCGCTACCAGAAGCTGATGAACAAGGTCATCAAGGAGGGCGTAAAAACCAAGGTGCTGATGCTTTCAGCCACCCCAGTGAACAACCGCTTCAATGACCTGCGCAACCAACTGGCACTGGCCTACGAGGGCGACTCCGAAAACCTCAGCAAGATGCTGCGCACCGGCAAGACGGTAGAGGACATTTTCCGTGGTGCGCAGGCCAGCTTCAACGCATGGGCAAAGCTTCCACCGGAAGAGCGCACAGCGCGAGCCATCCTGGACTCGTTGGACTTCGACTTCTTCGAATTGCTGGACAGCGTCACGATTGCACGCTCGCGCAAGCATATTCAGACCTTCTACGACACCAAGGACATCGGCCAATTCCCCGAGCGCCGCAAACCTTTGTCGTTCCACAGCCCGCTCACGCAGCGAACGGACGTGATGAGCTTCAACGAGATATTCGAGCAACTGTCCCTGCTCAAGCTCGCCGTGTACGCCCCGATCAGCTACATCCTGCCAAGTCGGCTCAAAAAGTACGAAGAGATGTACGACACCCAGGTCGCTGGCAAAGGCAAGCTCAAACAAGCCGACCGCGAAAAGAGCCTGCAGGCGTTGATGACGACCAATCTGCTCAAGCGCCTAGAAAGCTCGATTGAGTCCTTCCGCTTGACGCTCCAGTCCCTGCGTGCGAACCACACGAATACGCTGGCCAAGATCAGCACGTTCAATCAGACCGGCAGCGTCGCCAGCATTGATGACCTGACCGACCAGTTGGAAAACCTCGACGCGGACGACGACGACCTGCCCACCATTGGGGACAGCGAGATCGGCGGCAAGGTCAAGATCAGCCTCGCCGATATGGACTTGCCCTCTTGGGAGCACGAGCTGAAGGTCGATCTGGAAATCATTGATGCCTTGCTGGCGTCGATGAACAAGATCACACCTGCCGATGACGCCAAGCTGCAGCACCTGAAGGCACTGGTTCTCGAGAAGATCGCAGCACCGATCAATCCCGGCAACAAGAAGGTGCTGATCTTCACCGCCTTTGCAGACACCGCTGACTATCTGTATGCCAATTTGGCTCCGGAGTTGCTAGCCAAACAGACCCTGCACAGTGCGAAAGTCACCGGCAAAGGTGCGCCGAAGTCCACGCTCAAGAAGAGCTACGACTTCCAGGAACTGCTCACCCTCTTCTCGCCGCGTTCGAAGGAGAAAGCCATCGTGCTGCCGAACGAACCGGCAGAGATTGACTTGCTGATCGGGACTGATTGCATCTCTGAAGGCCAGAACCTGCAGGACTGCGACTACCTCATCAACTACGACATCCACTGGAACCCCGTGCGCATCATCCAGCGCTTCGGCCGTGTGGATCGCATCGGCTCGCCCAACAGCAGTATCCAGCTGGTCAACTACTGGCCAGACATCTCGCTCGACGAGTACATCAACCTCAAGGAGCGGGTTGAGAGCCGCATGATGATTGCCGACGTCACCGCCACCGGGGACGACAACGTGCTGAGCGCCCAAGCCAACGATGTGTCCTATCGCAAGGAACAACTGCGTCGTCTGCAAGAGGAAGTGATCGAGCTGGAAGACCTGAAGACCGGCGTGTCGATCACTGACCTCGGGCTCAATGACTTCCGCATGGACTTGCTCAACTATGTGAAAGCCAATGGCGAATTGAGCAACGTGCCAAGCGGCATGCATGCCGTGGTGCCTGCCAGGCCGGAGTTGGGCCTGCGCCCGGGCGTGATCTTCACGCTTCGCAACCGCAATCCGAGCGTCAATGTCAGCCAGCACAACCGGCTGCACCCTTACTACCTCGTCTACATCAACCGCGAGGGTGAAGTCATTCACGACCACACCGAGGTCAAGCGCCTGCTCGATCTGGTGCGCACCTGTTGCAAGGGGCAAGCCCAGCCCATTCCGGATGCCTGCCGCCTATTCAACAAGGAAACGGCCGATGGCCGCAAGATGCAGGTGTACTCCGACCTGCTTGGCAAGACCATCCGCTCAATGATTGAGGTGAAGGAAGAGAAGGATCTGGACAGCCTGTTCAGCGGCGGCAAGACCACCGCACTGGTCAATACCATCGCCGGGTTGGACGACTTCGAACTGATCACCTTCCTCGTGATTCAGGAGGCCGGATGAGTCTGCCCGCCCGATTCGAGTCGAATGCCGCGTTCATCAACTACCCGAAGCAAGCCGCTTTTGGCCGCACCCTGCCAAAGAACAAGATCTACGAACACAGCGGTGCCAATACGAGGCTGAAGGACTTGTTCGTCGAGCAGGTGGAGCAGATCGTCTGGCAATACAAGTTGGCACCAGAAACGATCAACCTGCCCGCCAAGCCGGGAGTACCAGAGCTTCAGATTTTCTCAATCCAGCTCAAGACGTCGGAGCTGAATCTGGACGTCTTGCGCTGCATCGATGGCGCGGTGCAGTTTCCCATCATCTTCGAGCTGAGCTTTGATGGCCGAAAACAGGTGATTGCCGCGTACAAACGCCCGAACGAGTCAGACGCCAGCCGTTGGGTCTTGAGCGACTACTTTGCGACAGCCTGGTTGCCGAGTGACTGTGAGCGCGCCGCCATGCCCTTGGCACTCGACTTGGGCGGCTTGTATGAGCAGGCGCTTCACCGCCTGATCCCCACGCCCGCGCGCCCACAAGAAAGCCTCGCTGACTTGGTCGCCCGCGTTGAACAGGTTGCAGCCAAGCAGCGTGAGGTCGAGAAGGCCGCCAGCCGACTTGCCAAAGAAAAACAATTCAACCGCAAGGTAGAGATCAACGCGCACTTGCGGCAGCTTAAAAACGAACTTGAAGAATTGACCGGGAGGGAGAGTGCATGACGCAGAGCCTGAATGACGAATCGAGGAAACACATCGAGCAGGTCGCTGGCGAAGCGTTGGCGCAACTCGAAAGCATTGCTGAAACGGCAAAGAGCAAGCTGCACGATGGGCGGACACTGGGCTCGGATGCGCTGGCAAGCATCAACACAATGACGTCCAGTTCAGCCATCCAAAGGCTGGATCAGATCAGTCAGGCAAACCGCGAAAGCTATCAGGTACTGGTGACAGAACCTGCAATCGCCCGCGTTGTGGTGGTCGATGAAGAGGGAGAAGAAAAAACCTACTACATCTGCCGCACGACACCGGTGTCGGGCTTTCCCAATTTGGCCAGCTACCGCGCGCCGGTTGGACGCCTGGCCTCGTTGGCAATTGGCGCAGAGTTCACGCTACCCAATGGAACCGTCGTTGAGGTTCTTGAGCGGGCCCAGCTTCGGCCCAATGCGCTTGCCGATGGCTGGGACTCTCGTGACACTGTCGTTGAAGCCGAGGATTTCGGGCCGTTCACCATCGAGTCGCTGCGTGCGCTGCTGACCGAGGTTGCGGGTGAGGAAGTCACCGAAGACATTCTTGGCCAATTGCTGGCCGAGGAAACCGTCAAGGCCAACATCATCGACGGCGTTCGCCGCAGCGTCATCACCAAGATGGGACTGCGGGATCAGCCCATCCTCGATCAATACCAGGATGAGATTTTCCGTCTCCCTCTCGACAAGCGCCTGTTGATCCTGGGCCCGCCTGGTACAGGCAAGACAACCACCCTGATCCGCCGCCTCGGCCAAAAACTCGACACCGCCTTCCTGGAAGAAGGCGAACAACGTCTGGTTGAAACAGTCGCCTCAGCCCAAGGCATCGCGCACGCCAACAGCTGGCTGATGTTCACACCCACGGAACTGCTCAAGCAGTACCTCAAGGAGGCATTTGCGCGTGAAGGTGTTCCCGCCTCGGATCTGCGCATCAGAACGTGGCAAGACTATCGACGCGAGCTGGCCCGAAACGCATTCGGCGTCCTCAGAACGGCTTCTGGCGGCGGTACCTTTGTCCTGAAAGACGGATTGGCCAGCCTGAGCGAGACAGCACTTGAGCGTCCCATCCAGTGGTTTGACGATTTCGACACATGGCAGCGCAAGGCCTATGTGCAGGAGCTGCACGATGCCGCGACCCAGCTCCACGAAGCCAAAACTCCCGAAGTCCTGAGTCTCGGCGCACGCCTGCAAGACATCTTGTCGCGGGCGGCCGATGGCGCACTGGCTGCGATGTTTGGCTCGCTGGCGGTGGAGATTGCCAAAGTACAGGCACTCGTCAGCAGTCTGAAGGAAGGCTCCGACGCCAAGATCAAGGCCGCGCTCAACCTGCAGCTCAACCGCAACCGAGCCTTTCTGGATGAGTTGGCCCGCGTGATAGACAGCCTGCAACAAGCGCAAACGACTGATGCGGACGACCAGGACGACCCCGACGCTGATGAGGAGGAAGACGCCACGGCACCCCGCACAGGCCGTGCCGCCGCGCTCAATGCCTATATGCAAGCCGTGCGTGCCCAAGCCCGGGCGGCAGCATCGAAGCGCACAGTCAGCAAAGCCTCCCGCAACGGCAAAATCATCGAGTGGTTGGGGGATCGTGGTCTGACAGAAGCGGATCGCGCCGAGGTGGGGGCAAGCCTTCTGGTGCAGGCCAGTGCACGCCGGTTCGTCAATCCGGTCAAGCGCTACCTCGACGGCATTCCGAAGCGCTACCGTGCATTCAGGCGCGAACGCCAACCGGCAAACACCTGGTATCACCACGAAGGCTTTGAGGCGCGCGACATCCACCCGCTGGAGTTGGACATTGTCTTGCTCGCGATCTTGCGCGCTGCAGGCGACCTGATCAGTCGGCCCAATGTTCAGCGCGACATCGATAGTCCCGCGTGGTCATCGCTCCAGCCCATCTTCGGGCATTACCGCAACCAGATCCTGGTGGATGAGGCGACGGACTTCTCGCCCATCCAGCTTGCGAGCATGGCGGCGCTGGCGCATCCGCGACTGCGCTCATTCTTCGCCTGTGGCGATTTCAATCAGCGCCTGACCACCTGGGGCGCACGCTCCGCCGACGACTTGAAGTGGGTCTTCGCCGATTTCGATATCAAGGAGATCACCGTCTCCTACCGGCAGAGCAAGCAGCTGAACGATCTGGCCCGCGCCATGATCCGCGCCGTCGGTGGTACCGAGCAAGACGCCAGCTTGCCTGCGCATATGGACAGTGTGGGCGTTGCGCCAGCCTTGCTGGAACACGCTACCAACGCAGAAGCCATTGTCGGTTGGCTGGCGGATCGCATTCGCGAGATTGAGCGCTTTGTCGGTCAGTTGCCATCCACTGCCATTTTTGTGAACACCGAGGACGACGTTGCTCCGGTGGCCGACGCGCTGAACGCCGCCCTGGCGGAGCACAACATTCAGGTCATCGCCTGCCGAGAAGGCCAGGCTGTGGGGCAGGAAAGCAACGTGCGCGTGTTCGACATCCAGCACATCAAAGGCCTGGAATTTGAGGCGGTGTTCTTTGTCGGCATTGACCAGCTCGCCACGTTACACCCGGCGCTGTTCGACAAATACCTATACGTCGGCACCACCCGCGCAGCCACCTACTTGGGTGTGACCTGCCAGGGCACCTTGCCATCCGCCATCGAAAGTCTGCGCACGCACTTTTGCCAGGACTGGCAACAAGGCGACTGACCATACCAATACGAACTTGAATTGTGAGCCGCTAACCACTGGCGTCCAGAGGAAAAGAACATGGAAAAACTAAAAATGCATTCACCCAATCTCACGCAGGACAACATCGCCCGTATTCGTGATCTGTTTCCGGGCTGCGTCACCGAAGCCAAGGGCGAGGACGGCAGCGTGAAGTTGGCCGTGGATTTCGACCAGTTGCGGCAAGAGCTTGCCGAGTCGATTGTGGAAGGGCCGCAGGAACGCTACCACCTGAACTGGCCGGGTAAGCGCGAAGCCTTGCTCGCGGCCAACGCGCCGATTGCCAAAACTCTGCGCCCTTGCCGCGAGGAGAGCGTGAACTTCGATAGCACGAAGAATCTGTTCATTGAAGGTGACAACCTCGATGCACTGAAGCTATTGCAGGAAACCTATCTCGGACAGATTAAGCTGATCTATCTCGATCCTCCATACAACCGGAAAAAGGGCAACAACCTTGTCTACCGTGACGATTTTGTTGGAAACACCTACGAGTATCTGACGCAAAGCAATCAGGCCGATGAGCAGGGAAATCGCCTTGTTGCCAACACCGAATCAAACGGAAGGTTCCATTCCGACTGGCTCGGCATGATGTACCAGCGGCTACGAGTTGCAAGAAACCTCTTGGCCCCAGCGGGCGTAATCGCCATCTCCATCGATGACGCTGAAACAGCGAACGTTCTCCATCTCTGCTATGAAGTTTTTGGGGAATCAAACTTTCTGGGCACCCTCATCTGGAAGAACGCAACCGACAATAACCCGAGCAATATCGCCATAGAGCACGAAAGCATTCACGTTTTTGCTCGAAGCAAGAGTGACCTTGAAGGTGTATGGAAAAGCTCCGTTTCCGACATCAAGGAGTTGCTTGTCAAGGTTGGCGACGAGCTCATCTCCAAACATTCAAATGCTGATGACCTCCAGGCCGCCTACACGGAGTGGTTTCGGGAAAACAAAGCTCAGCTGGGGCCACTGGATCGCTACAAATACATTGACTTAGGCGGCGTCTACACCGGAAGCCAGAGCGTTCACAACCCTGGCAAAGAAGGCTATAGATATGACGTTCCGCACCCAGGAACTGGGAAGCCATGCAAAGAACCCCTCATGGGGTACAGGTTTCCAAAGGAGACAATGAATCGACTTCTGGCAGAAAAGAGGATTCTGTTTGGAGATGATGAATCCAAAATCATTGAGCTCAAGGTCTATGCATCCGAATTTGAGGACAAGCTATCCAGCGTCTTTGAACTCGACGGAAGAACTGGCCCATACGACCTAAAGTCCCTGTTCCCAGAAGGGAAGAAAGTGTTTTCGAATCCAAAACCCGTTCTATTGATGGAGCGTCTCATTTCCTTCATGACAGGCCCCAAAGACATCTGCCTTGACTTGTTTGCCGGATCATCCACCCTCGCGCACGCGACGATGGAAATCAACCGGCGCGAAGGGGGTAGTCGTCGCTTCATCAGCGTGCAGTTCCCCGAGCCGATTGGCCAGGATAGCAAGGACGCGAAAGAGGCTTTCCAATTCTGCACGCAGGTGGGCCTGAAACCCTTTATTTCGGAGATCTCGAAGGAACGTACTCGTCGCGCCGGATCAGCTGTACGCCAGAAAGATGGAGCGGAAGGATGGGGGCGAGACACCGGTTTCCGCGTTCTCAAAATCGACACATCCAACATGGCCGACGTCTACTACGCGCCCGATGCGCTCGACAAAGCCAAGTTCGACTTGTTCGTCGACAACATCAAGCCCGACCGCACGCCGGAAGACCTGCTGTTCCAGGTAATGCTGGATTGGGGCGTCGATCTGGCCTTGCCCATTACCAAACAGTCGATTCAAGGCAAGGATGTGTTCTTTGTCGATGGCAATGTGCTTGCCGCCTGCTTCGACGCCAGCGGCAGCATCGACGAGGCCTTCGTGAAGGAACTGGCCAAGCATCAGCCGCTGCGTGTGGTGTTCCGCGACGCGGGCTACAAGAATAGCGCGGTCAAGATCAACGTTGAGCAGATTTTCAAGCTCTTGTCGCCCGCCACCGAAGTGAAATGCATCTGAGGGGCGCGCGATGAAACTCAAATTCAAAACGCAGGCTTATCAGACAGCGGCGGTGCAAGCCGTGGTCGACTGCTTCAAAGGGCAACCGCCCGCAACGGCAGAGGCCATCAGCTACCGCATCGATCCGGGCAAGGCCAAGAAAGGCGTCGAGGATCTGTTTGCGGAGAGCGGGTTCAAGAACGCCGACCTGAAGCTGACCGATATTGCGCTGTTGGAGAACATCACCCAGGTTCAGCATCAACAGAACTTGCCGCAGTCGTCCGCACTGGTGAAGACCAAGGTCAGCAGGGTCAATCTCGATATCGAGATGGAAACCGGCACTGGCAAGACGTATTGCTACATCAAGACGATCTTTGAACTGAACAAGCAATATGGCTGGAGCAAGTTCATCATCGTTGTGCCGAGCATTGCCATCCGCGAGGGTGTGGCCAAGTCGCTGGAGATCACGGCCGAGCACTTTCTGGAGACGTACCATAAGAAGGCGCGCTTCTTCATTTACAACTCCAAGAATCTATCGCCCCTGGAGAGCTTCTCGTCAGACGCGGGCATCAACGTGATGGTGATCAACGTGCAGGCATTTGCTGCACGTGGTGCTGATAACCGCCGCATCTACGACGTGCTGGACGACTTCCAGTCTCGTCGACCGATTGATGTGATCAGCGCCAACCGCCCGATCCTGATCCTGGACGAGCCGCAAAAGATGGAAGGCACCGCCACGCTGAAGTCCTTGGAGGAATTCAAGGCTCTGATGGTGCTGCGCTACTCGGCCACCCACAAGACCACGCACAACAAGATCCACCGGCTGGACGCGCTGGACGCCTACAACCAGAAGCTGGTGAAAAAGATCGCCGTGCGCGGCATCTCAGTGAAGGGGCTGGCGGGAACCAATGCCTATCTGTACCTGCAGTCCATCGAGATTTCGAGCAAAGCGCCTGTGGCCCGTGTTGAGTTCGAGCAGAAGCTGAAAAGCGGCGAGATCAAGCGCGTGGTGCGCAAGCTCTCCAAAGGAGACAACCTCTTCTCCGATGGTTTTTCAAACGAGCTGGATCAGTACCGTGGCTATGTGGTCGCGGACATCAACGCCAATACCGACACTTTAAGCTTCACCAACGGTGTGGAGTTGAAGGCTGGCGACGCATATGGCGATGTGAATGAAGCAGCGTTACGCCGCATTCAGATTCGGGAGGCGATCAAGGCGCACTTCGACAAGGAACAGGCGCTGTTCCAGCAAGGCATCAAGGTCTTGACCTTGTTCTTCATCGATGAAGTGGTCAAGTACCGCGACTACTCGGCGGCGGACGAGAAAGGCGATTACGCGCGGATCTTTGAAGAAGAATACAGCCAGTACCTGAACGAGGTATTGGACCTGGATGAAACGCCGTACATCAAGCACCTGAAGGGCATTGCGGCGGAAAAGACGCACAGCGGGTATTTTTCCATCGACAAGAAGACCAAGCGTGATGTTGACCCGAGCATTGCCAAGACTGGCGAAAACAAAGGCCTGTCCGACGATGTGGATGCCTATGACCTGATTCTGAGAAAGAAGGAGCAACTCCTCAAATTCGAAGAGCCGGTACGTTTCATCTTCTCGCACTCGGCCCTGCGCGAAGGCTGGGACAACCCCAATGTCTTCGTGATCTGCTTCCTGAAACATCCCGACTACAACAACGAGGTCACGCGCCGACAAGAGGTCGGTCGTGGTCTGCGCTTGTCTGTCAATCAGCTCGGCGACCGGGTGGATCATCCGGCCATCGTCCATGACGTCAACGTGCTGACCGTAGTGGCAAGCGAAAGCTTCAAGGAGTTCGTCACAGCGCTGCAGAAAGATATCAGCGACTCCTTGTCTGCCCGCCCCAAGGTAGCCAACGAGGCCTACTTCACCGGCAAGGTGCTCAAGACACCCACCGGCAATGTCGAGGTCACGCCGCAACTGGCCAAGCAGATCTACAAGTACCTGCTCAAGAACGATTACAGCGACGATACCGACCGCATCACGGGCACGTACCACGAGGCCAAGAAGGAAGGCACCCTGGCACCGCTGCCCCCGGAACTGCAGGCTCATGCTGAACAGGTGTACCAACTGATCGACAGCGTCTTCAGCGACAGCCAGATGTTTGAGATCAGCGACGACCGTCGCCCGAAGAAGAACCCGCTCAACAGCAACTTCGACAAACAGGAGTTCAAGGAGCTGTGGAACCGGATCAATCGCAAGGCGGCTTACAGCGTTGACTTTGATTCAGTGGAGTTGGTGAAGAAGGCCGTTGCCGAACTGGACAAGAGCCTTCGCGTGACGCCGTTGCAGTACACGATTCAAACCGGCGAGCAGGCGGCCCAAGTGACTTACGACGGTCTGAAAGATGGCGAAGCATTCGTGCTCAAGGCCACTGAAACCGATAAGAACGTGCATTCGATTCACTCGGTAGTGAAGTACGACCTCATCGGCAAGATCGCTGAAGGCACGCAACTGACGCGCCGCACGACGGCGGACATCCTGAAGGAAATCAACGTCGCAGTGTTTGCACAGTTCCGCACCAATCCCGAGAGCTTCATCTCCGAAGCCGTGCGACTGATCAACGAGCAGAAGGCAACGATGATCATCGAACACTTGGCCTACGACCCTGTCGAGGACAAGTTCGATATCGACATTTTCACCGCAGGGCAGACCAAGCAGGACTTCAGCAAAGCCGGTGACAAGCTCAAGCGGCACATCTACGACTACGTGATCACTGATTCTGGTATCGAGCGCAAATTCGTCGAGACGCTGGACACCTGCACCGAAGTGGTCGTGTACGCCAAGTTGCCCCGTGGCTTCCTGATCCCGACGCCGGTGGGTGACTACAACCCTGACTGGGCAATTTCGTTCAAAGAGGGTGCCGTCAAGCATGTCTATTTCGTTGCGGAAACCAAAGGGTCCATGTCAACGATGCAATTGACGAAGATCGAGGAAACCAAGATCGAATGCGCCCGCAAGTTCTTCGATGAAATCAACCGGAAGTACGCCCCTGAAAACGTCAAGTACGACGTGGTAAAGAGCTTCGACAAGTTGATGGATTTGGTGAAGTGAAGACGAAGGCAAAACAATGAGCACTTTCGACAGCACCAAGCGGCTATTGCCAGAGATCCTTGCCGAAATCGTCAAGGCGAAGATTCAGTTACCGGATTTTCAGCGTGGATGGGTGTGGGATGACCAGCACATTCGCAGTCTGCTGGTGAGCATTGCCAGGTCATTCCCAGTCGGGGCGGTCATGCTGCTGGAGACCGGCGGCGAGGCCAAGTTCCAGGTTCGACCCGTGGAAGGGGTTACCCTCCCACCAGGTGCCTCGGATGCGGAGCTCCTGATCCTCGACGGGCAACAACGCCTCACCACCCTGACGCAAGTCTTGGCCACGAAGGATGCAGTGAAGACCCGCACAGAGAAAGGCAAGCCCATTCGACGCCACTACTACTGGAACATCGAAGTGGCGCTGGAGGGCGGGGATCGCCTGGAGGACGCTATTGAGGCCATCGAAGAGGACAAGATCAAACGCTCCAACTTTGGCCGCCAGATCGATCTTGATTTGACGACGACTCAGAAAGAGTGCGAGCAGCTGTACTTTCCGTGCGATCAGATTCTGAACTCGGATGCATGGGAAGAAGCGCTGCAGGAGTACGCTCCCGAAAAATTCGGCCTGTACATGCAATTCCGTCGACAGGTATTGAATGCCTTCCGCAACTACCAGCTACCTGTGATCCAGCTGGGCAAGGCCACGACGAAGGAAGCGGTTTGCCTGGTCTTCGAGAAGGTAAACACCGGCGGCGTCCCTCTCAACGTATTCGAGTTGGTCACCGCGACCTACGCGGCTGACGGCTTTAACCTGCGTGATGACTGGCACGGAAACGCCACCCGAAATGTCTCGGGACGGTATCAGCGCTTGTGCAAAGAGGCGCTACTGTCACAGGTGGAGTCCACGGACTTCCTGCAGGCCGTATCGATGTTGCACACGCTGGAGTTGCGCCGCGCCGATGTGGCTTCGGGGAAAACCGGTAAGTCCGTACAGCCGGTGAGTGCAAAGCGCGTCTCAATACTTGCGATGCCCCTGAGTGCATATGCCAAATGGGCAGACGAAGTTGAAGCGGGGTTCCTTCTCGCGGCCAAGTTTTTGCGCAAGGAATGTGTGAAAACTCCGCGCGAGCTGCCTTATCGAACTCAACTGGCTCCTCTCGCCTCGGTACTCGCGCACCTGCGCGAACGCTGGCTTGAGCCGCGCATTTACCAGAAACTCTCTCACTGGTACTGGAGTGGCGTTCTCGGCGAACTCTACGGCAGCGCCATCGAGACCCGAATCGCGAACGACGTCGAGGATCTATTGCAGTGGATCGACAGTGACGACGCAATACCGCGAACCATTGCAGATGCGGCGTTCAGCCCCGACCGCCTAGACACGATGACGTCGCGCCTGTCCGCCGCGTACAAAGGCCTGAATGTGCTGGTACTTCGTGAAGGCGCGCAAGACTTCTTCTGGAAGGCAAAGATCCAGGAACTCGACGACGAGGAGCTTGCGCTGGATATTCATCACATCTTTCCGCAGGACTGGTGTGAGAAGAACGGCATTAAGCGCGCTGTCTACAACACGGTCGTCAACAAAACCCCGATTTCCTACAAGGCAAACCGGATGATCGGCGGGCATGCGCCATCGATCTATTTGTCAAAATTGCAGGCTCATACGCAGGTTCAGCTTGCAGACGCCCAGATGAATGCCATTGTCGGGTCGCACCTCATCGATACGGCCGCGCTCCGAGCGGACGACTTCGACAGCTTCTACAAGAGCAGAAAGGCCGCCCTGGTCAAACTGGTCGAACGAGCCATGGGTAAAGCGGCGGCGGTTGTTGCGGACGGAGCTGACCCTAGCGATGCTGAAGAGGATGAGAGCGATCAGCAGCAAGTCATTTCGCCAATCGGGTGAACTGCGCTTGAGCGTTGGCGATCAGGTCTAGGCGAAGGTCTGGTGCAATGCCAGTCGCCAAGTAATTCAGTGTCCAGTTGAGCGCCTCAGCCTTCCTGGCGGGGCTATCGGCTGCGTCGAACTTCTCGATATACGAGTCAAGTTCTTGCAGAGCACGCATCAACGTGCCACGCGCATTGGTCAGCGCATCCGCCGCATTTTGCTCTGCGATCTGGGTCTGCCATTCGGATTCATTTTTCATGATGCGACTCTTCCGGTAGTTGGTGGTGTGGATGACATGAACGCGCTGTTCGACGGGAAAGCCAAGCTCTTCCGCGTGCCTCTGCGGTCAGGCGTTGCGAAGCAGCCATGCGACCTCCGCCTCGCGCCGAGTAACGAGTCCCGGCAGCACTTTCCCGCCGCCATAGACCCATCGGCGCAGCTCTTGGCACGCAGCAGTCCAGTCCCGCTGATTGATGCGCCGCCTAAGGGTCGATGTCTGAAGCCGCCCCGCGCCGAGGTTGAACGTGAAGTCCACAATGGCGGCGAGCCTGCTCTCGGGTTCGGTGGCCAGCACCGGGCAGTAGCGCAATGTGGCGGCGAGTGCCGATTGGAGATCGCGCGCCAGATAGTCCTCGGCTTCTGCCTCCGTGATCGGCGGGTGCTTGGGATCGCAGAGATGGCCGTACCCAATCGTCCAGAACCCTGCCGGGCAGATGTAGGGGACGGCAGTGATCTCGATTCCGCGCTTCACCCTGCGCTCGAATCCCTCGAAGCGCTTGGCCAGATCAATGGCCGCTTGAGGCATTTCGATCATGGCCGTACCCGGTCAAAAACGCGCCCGAGGAACCAGAAGTTCAGCACCCCGGCCCACAGCGCCTGATCGGCCTCCGTCCAAGCGTGCAGAATCGCCGTGCCCCAGCCAGCTCCAGCAGTCACTGCAGCTGCAAACGCAGCCGTCTTGGCTGCGCAGTACAAGGCCATAAACCAGTAGGTGATGACCGGGCGAACGCTGCAAGACAGGGCATCGGCCCAGCGCACGCCAGTTTTCTCGCCCTGAGTGCGAACGGCTTCGCGCAGGGTTTCGATGGCCCCGACGTTCCACGCGGCATCGGCACCCGCGCCGATTTCCGACATTCGCTGCGCGCCACGCAGCTTCTCGAACTCCAGCGCCTTGTCCTGCATCGCCAGTTCGTGGCCACGCTCTCCCTTGCGGTCGAGCCATTTGAGGATTTCAGGTGCAAGACGGAATGCCCCGCCGAGGAGGCCACCAAGCAGTGTCTCGATCATTGCGGGCCTCCCATCAGTTTCAACTTGATGGCGGCACCGACCAGTAGCGCGGCCAGGACGCCTGTGGTGATGACCTTGACGGTGGTTTGCCACGCAGTGCGTCGGGCATCACGCCAGGCTTCCAGCAGGTCGCGTAGCTCGCGGATGTCGCGTGCGGCGTGGCCGTTTTCCAGGCCAAGGTGGGTCAGGACACGCTCGGCTCCGCGTTCAGCGGCACGGTCCAGCAGTTCGTCGAAGTCCTCGCGGCGCAGAAGAAGCATGTTCTCGACGAGCGCGGGCTGTTGTTGTTCGGGTTCGGTCATAGCAGTCTCCAGAAATGCGAAACCCGCCCAGTGCGTGAACATCTGGGCGGGCTTCGGGTGGGTACGAAGATGGGAAATCAGATGGCGAGGCCTGCGCTCCAGCCGGTGGACTTGTAGGCCGAGAGCTTGGCCTCGTCCTCGATGTAGCAAAGCCAGCCGATCTTGGGCGAGTGGTACTCCCAGGCATCGGCAATGCGCACCGCGATCTGGTTGGTTTTGCCTGCCCATACGCCCGTGGCAGCGGCAGGAATGAGGTAGCGGTCGCCGTTGGCGGGGCTGGCCGGTGGTATGGTCAGGTCGCGGTCTTTCACGGACAGGCCGACCACCGCGCCGAGGCGCTTGAGGTTGGCGTCCATGCCGGTGTCCCAGCCGCTTTCGCCGAGCGTCCAGCCGTAGTTGAGTCCAAGGTTCGGGTCGGTCGATGACATGGTTTATCTCCAGAGATTCGATGCTTGGCGAATACGCCGGACAGCTTCCGGATCGCCGGTTCGGTGGCTTTGCTGCGGGTGTTGTCGCCAATGACGCCCAACGATAGGCAGGTAGAGCACGCCGCCGCGCTTGGCTACGAGCAGGGTCAGCAGCCAGTCGGCGAAGTTGTTGAGGTCGGTGGTTTCCTTGAGCACGGCTTCGACGACGGAGCGTCGCATCACGATCAGGCCGTGCACGTGGCTGGCGCTGTTGGCGTGTTGCCAACGGCTGTAGGCCAGACGCCGTACCGCGATGTCCTGGCCGTCTTCGTCGGTCAGCGCTTCGTCGGTGTAGGCCATCACGGCCTGCGGGCAGGCATCCAGCGCATCAGCCAGTTGTGTGAAGGCACTGGCTTCGTACAAGTCGTCGGGATCGACAAACGACACCAGCGGCAGCGTGCCTTGTGCGTAGCCTGCCGCGCGTGCCTCACCAATACGGCCCGGAATGCCGGGCAAAACGTGCAACTGGATCGGTGCGTCCTCGAGGCTGGCGATGCAGGCATCCCGCCATTCCGCAGGCTCGTTCAGGGTGAGCAGATGAACATCAATGCGTGCTTCCATCACACACCTCCCCAATACTGTCCCCAGCGCAGGCCGTAGCCCGCGCGATCCAGGACTCGCACCTGCGGCTGCCAGCTGCTCAAACCATCGCGTTCGGCACTGATTTCGACTGTGATGCGGTCGCCCAGCGCACCGGCATCCAGCGCGGCCACTGCTGCCGTCCAGATGTAGGCGGAGCCGAGCAGCACCGTCTCAGTGCGAACCAGCACGTTGTTGCGATTGCGGATGTACACCGTGTAGGTCACGCCCAGTTCTGGCCCGATATCGCCTTCGTCTTGCTGCACGAGGTAGGCTGTCTGCTGAGTGCGGTCGCGATGTGCCCACGCGATGTTGAGATCACCGGCCACAACGGCAGGCTCAGTCTGGCCATTGAGGCGGATACGACCGGGTGGATACGGCAAAGCCTGCCGACCGGTCAGCACCATCGGCTGCCCATTGGCGGCCAGCACAGGATCGCCCTGATCGGTAGATGTGCGAGGAATCGCGCCCACGAACACCGACTCGCCCGGGGCGCGTTCGGCACCTTCCGAGGCCAGCCATTCACCAACACCGATCAGTCGAGTCCCCGAGGCATGTGCTTGGGGTGTGGTGTCGAGCACGCCGCGTGCGAGATCGATGGTCGCGTTGGCAGCATCGAAGGCCAGGACGGCAAGGGCCTCTGCAATTGCCCCATTGGCAGCCACCAGATAGGCGTAGTCGCCCACGGCCAGTCTCTCCGGCTGGCTGATGGCCGTCACCGGCACACCGATGGCATCGAACTCGCTGGCAGGCAAAGCCACATCGAGCGTCAGCAGTGGTGCGTAGTCTTCGCCCACCACGGCAGTGAGGTCTCCGCCCGACGCGCCGGTAGCCAGTTGCCAATTCAGTTGCCCAGTGCCACCGGCGGCAGCCAGCGCACCGAGATAGGTGTCCGTATCGGTCAGGTAGGCCAGATCTGCGCGCGACAAGCGCCGGGCCAGTTCCCAATACGGCACCTCGACGGCCAGCACCAAGGCGGGCGGCAAAGGTTCGATGGTCGGCTCCTCGACGTGCGGTGGCGGGGGCGACAGCACGGTGTTGCTCATCCCGAACACATCCTCCATGGCTTCGATGCGCCACTCGGCCGCGCCCAAGGTGCCGGTGTCGATGCCGGTGACGCGCACCACCATCTGATCCACACCCAAGCGCGGCCAGTTCAGCAGAAATACATCACCCGGCAGCGGCGCACGCTCCAGCGTGTCGCGTGCCACCGTCAGACTCATCCGGGCCAAGGGCGAACCCAAGGCGCGCAGGTCACGCAAGGCCAGCCGGGCAGCCAGCGGCCCGTAGTTGACGCCAGGGTAGTCGCGGCGCTGATTGATCACGCCGCCTTGCAACTGGATGGCGGCCAGGTTCTCGACCGTAACGGCAGCATCACCGCCGGTCTGCCAGTCGGTGTAGACCACCGTTAACTCGTTGGGCAACTCGCCCCACTGGGCGCGCTCGAAGCGTTCCAACCGCACGATTTCGTCAGGCCCCAACTGCGGCAGGCTGTCGATCCAATAGTCGTCGCGCAGCAGCTTGAGCTCAAACGTGCCTTGCTCCGGGTCGGTGTAGAGGATGCCGCCAATGTGGTCGATGACCTGGCCGATGAAGCTCTCGATGGGCTGCTGGCGCGTCCAGATCAGATTGAGACCGAAGCCCTCGCTCGACAGGGCCCACGCTGCGTTCCAGAAACTCCAACCGATGGTGCTCTGCGGATAGCCCATGCCCCAGTGCGGATCGGTGAGGCACTGCACCAGGATGTGCGCCGGGTTCATGCCGACGCTGATTTCCCGGCCTTCGTCCTCATCCCAGGTGCGGACTTCGGAATCCCCCATCCACGCGTGATCATGCCAACCGGAATTGAAGCGACGCACCCGTACCGCCCACGGCTTGATGTACGGGTTGTTGGCTGCGAACAGGATCTTGCGCGCCACCAAGGACAACACGCCCCGAAATGCCGGAATGGAACTGCCGAGGCGACTCATCAGATAGTCGTTGCGTCCTTGCCCGGCATGACCAGAAAGCACATCGATGGTGCCGACCATGCCGCCTTCGCGCTCGTCGCCGCCAAACAGGGTTGGCTTGTTGATGCTCAGGCTGGTCAGCCCGTGGCCGGTGGACAGCGGCGCGCGGTCGGCATCACCCCACGCGGTACGGTCGCCCATCTGGATTTCCTGCACGGCATCGACGGGCCCCTGGCACAAGGCCAGATGCAGCCCCATCCGGTAGCGGTAGCCAACGGTTTGCGATTTGCTGCTGCCACCCATCAGCCTTGCTCCCGCTGGCTGGATTGATTGCGGGCGTGCTCGACCACACGTTGGGCCATTGCATCGCCGGTGGCCAGCAAGGTTTCGGCGTCACAGCCTTCACGCAGGAAAGCGCGGAAATCCAGATCGTGACGCGCAAACCATGTGCGCGTGCCGTTCACGCAAAGGCCCACGGCGCGCACGTGATCAATGGTGATGACGGTCTGCGTGGTCATTTCTTGCCACCTTTCTTCTTGATCGGATCGGCTTCCAGATCGCCGTACCAGACGACGTTGGAGCCGCGCAGCAGCACGGTGCCGAACACGACGGGAATCGGTCGGCCTTCTTCTGCGGTTGGGGCATCGACGTCGGACAGGGACGCCGGTTTGGGTTCGGGCGGCTTCGGGGCGAGTGCGACCGAAACCAGCGCCGCCACCACGATGACGACGAGGTACCACATGGCGATTTCTCCAGGGATTCAGAACACGCCGGTCGAGAACGGGTTCTTGCTTGGGATGGCGGGAAAGCCGCCGTAGTTGTCGAGGTTGCCGAAGCGCGACTCGCACGTGGCCGTGCTGTGGTCGCAACCGACCGTCAGCAGCACTTCGGTGCCGACCTCAATGGCTACCGGATAGAGCAACTCGACGCCGCCACCGTAGTCATTGACGATCATGTGGCGGGCACCTTCCGGGGTTTGCAACCAGCCACCGGCCAAGCCACCACTGACGCTACCGGGCGTACCGCCATCGAGATCGACGTTGCGGCCATAGCTGTTGCTCACGAAGGCGCTGGCAGCAATCGGTGACGCGCCGCAGGCAGCCGAATACAGCACGTGGGAACACTTTCGGCTGTAGAGCCGCCGCAACCCGATGCGCTTCAAACTGACTTGCGCCGACTCGCAGCGAACGCGAGCCACATCGTCGGCGACTTCGACACCCAGCACCCGCCCCATCCAGCGCGTACCGGAGATCCACCAGTAGTCGCCCCAAGTGTCACGCCGTCCGATGCGCAGCGTGATCGAGGTGGTGTCGCCGGTCAGCGAGTTGGCGAGCAGATGGCGTACCAACTCACAGTTCGGCGGCAGTTTCAGATCAAGCCCAGCCTTCGCAGCTTCAGCACCCAGCGCCAGTTCGTTGCGTTCGATGGGCAGGCTTGCGTACAGATTGCCGTCCAGATCGACGTCGAATTCGTGCGGCGTCAGATAGAACTGCGCGCTGTTGCTGGCGAAGGCGTATAGCTCGACTTCCAGCAATGGGTTCTGGCTCATCGTGCTTACTCTCCCTCGTAGGTTTGACGGTCGTTGCCGCGTGGTTCGGGCAACTGGCGCGCGGTCAAGGTGATTTCCAGCAGCGTCGGGCTGTGCCAGTACAAGTCGATAGCGTCGTGGTCGAGGCGGCAGCGCACGAGACGAATGACGCGGCTGCCTTCGGGCACCCAGTCGTCGAGGCCCGAGCGCAGCACCAACACACCGCCCTGATCCAGATCGCAAGTCGCCGTCAGGACGTACTGCCGGTAACCGTCCGGATGCACGATCAAGCAGGCGGCGGGACGGTGCCAGAACGCAGAGAGGTCTTTGCCGTCCACACGCAGGTAGCCATCTTCCGGGTCGGCTTCGGCCGTCACCCAGAGGATCGGAGCCAGGCCATCGGGCAGCCAAAAGGCGTTGAGCCGACCCTGCGTTTCCCATAGGCGAGCGCGCCAGATCTCGATGTCGTCCAGGGTGCTGGCCAGATAGCGCCGCTGGAAAGTCGTCGTCACCCACGGATCGTCCCGGCGCACCCACGGATCTGCAGGAGAAAAGTCCTGGCGGGTGATCGTCGCAAGAGCTACGGCCGTCGGATCGTCACGCCAGTTGCCATCGGGCCAGACCGGAATCTCGTCCAGCCACGGGTCATCCAGGCCATCCGTGTCCGGCATCTGCGCGGGCGTGATCGACGCCGTCACGTTGCCGCCAACGGTCCCCGGCACCAATTGGGTGAGATCCGCTGGATCGACGGCCTTGCCCCACACCAGCGGCATCACGCTACTACCGGCGGCAGCCCTGCGGGCAAGAGGCTCGACGAGCCACAGCCGATCGCTTTTCACATCGCTGAGTTGGGCAACTTGCCAGCCCTCAGGCGCAATGATCAGCGCCCAGCGTTCGTCGCTGTCCCAGCCCTGCACGCCGTCGTTGGTCAGCCGCAGTTCAGCGGCCGGTGGGCCAAAGCGCCGCCAGTCAGCCTCCGATACCGCAAGTGTCAGCGCGCCCTCCTCAGCGCCCTCGGTGAGGTGAACGGCGTACTGTGGCAGCGGCCACCACGCGGTCTGGCCCAGATGATCGGCCAGCCAGTCGGCCACCAGGGCATCGGTCTGGCGAGCGTTACCCACCTTGTAAGTGAGCCAGCGCCGAGGAATGCGGCGGCGTGCCTGCCGGGATTCGTTGCCGCTCGCTAGCCGCGTGACGCTGGTCTGCCACTCAAGCCGTTCGACGAGGGGCTCCATCCAATCGTGGCGGAAGGCAAACACGCCGCGTTGTGCATCCGGCCAAGGCTGGTCGCCAAAGGCATCCATACCGGTGGCGACGATGGCGCTCGAGGCCGTATCTCGGCGCAGCACTTCGACCAAGAAGGTCGGTGTATCGATGGGTGACCAGGGGCCTGTCAAGGATTCCGCCAGCAGGCTGGCTGCCAGATTGGGCGGCAGCGGAGCTACTGCTATTTCCGGCGTGAAGCGGGCTGCGCTCGCCCCGAAGGTGGCGCGCGAGAGCACCTCACTCTGGAAGGCGGGCAGTTCGCTTCCCGGCGTCGGCTTGCTGGAAACCTCCGCGATGTCTTGAACGACGACGCGATCCGTCATGCCGACTCCACGCCGAACTCAGCGGCATTGAACGCGGCCTCCGTCCACTGCACGTTGCCGTTCGGGTTGCGCTCGAACAGCGTGCTCTGCCACGCCAGTTGCTCCTGCAGAATGATGTCGGGGCTGATGGCGCTCTGCGCACCACTGACCACGAGGCCTTTGACCTTGCCCTGACCGGCGTCGGTCTTGCGCGCCAGCATGGTCAGTTGCACGCCATAGATGGCGGGCGTGGCCATCACCGGCAGCGGCTCGACATCGAAGGACTGACGCAGTCCGCTGCTTGCCGCACTGATTGCAGTAGCCTCGTCCTCGTCACTGACGGCTTCCCATGCGTCGGTACCGACCGGGCTGGACGTCCACTGGTTCAGGCTGCCATCGGCTTGTGCCTGCAAGGCATCGACGCGCACATCACCGAGGAAGGTGTTGTTGATCGTGCCGCTGGTGTCGGCGATGTAGAAGTCGTCGACGTCAATGGTGAGCGGACAATTTTGACCGGGCACTGCGCCCACGAAAGCCGTAAGCAGTTGGCCACCGCCTTGGATGGTGTTCTGCGCCGTCATCTGGATGGCCAGGATGCCGTTGATACGCACCGACAGAATGCCGCTGCTGGTGCCCTGTGTGACCTGCAACTCGATGTAGTGCCAGCCGCGCGCCGGAGCGCTGGCGACTGAGACAGAGATCAACTGGTCATAGCCGTATTGCCAGCGGTAGAGCTTGAGCCGACCGTCCTCGCCGATTTTCACGAGATGCGCGACCTGCGAGTTGGCATCGCGCACGCCCAGCAGCAGCGGCTCGGTGTAGGTGTTCTGGTACGGCACCACGCGAACGGCTGCCCCGACGATCAGGCTGGTCTTGGTGGCGTCGAGGTTCTTGACATAGCCGCCCCCCGAACCTTCCGGCAAACGCAGGGCATAGGAGGACGGACGACGGCCATTGATCCGGGTGGCCTGCGGCGAGAGATACGCTGCCTTGCCTCGTGCCAGCCACGGATCGCCAAAGCTGTCCACGGCCTGTGGGTCGTAGTGATCGAAACCGTCGATGAACAGAAGTGCCATTGGACTTTCCCCTGAAAATTCAGCCTTGCAGCGCCGCACGGATGGCCCGTGCATTGCGCCCGATGATGTTGACGATGACTTTCTCTCCGGCGGGCAACTGCAGGTGGTCGTGGGTCACACCCGGATCGACCGCGTTGACGATGCGCACGGCCTGATTCATCTGCGGCTGCGCGGGCGGCACTTTCACCTCCGGTACCAGCCCGCCCGCTGCGAAGGCCAGTTCGCCACCCTTGAAACGTGGGCCGACCGACAAGCCGTTGAGCGAGTCGAGGAAGGCCACGCCGACTTGGCGCACGGCGGCCGCCCGCACCACGTACTCGCCTGCGGACAGACGCGCCGGGATCGAATCCGAGGTGGCGCTGCCCGGCCCAGAGACCAGGCCACCGGTTGCGAACTTCTTGATTCCACCCAAGAGCGCCATCACAGCGGCGACCATGGCTACCATCGCGGCCACCGCGAGTGCCGGGCCAACGTAGGGAATGGAAGCCTGCGACGCCGCCGCCCCAGCTCCCGCCTTGGCCGCATCCATCGACACCACGGCGGTGGTTTCGGTGGTCTTTTGGGCGACCTTGGCGGCGCTGGCCGCCGCATCGACGGTCTGCTCCTGCTGGATGAACCCGAGCTTGAGCGCCAGCATCCGCGCCTGCATGGCGATCCACTGCTGAAACGGCTGGATCACGATCTGCTGCAGGAAGGCATCGGCCACCTGCTGGAAGATGCTCGCCAAGGCACTGCGCCAGGTCTGCGCGCCGGTGATCATCCCGTTGAGCGCACCGCCGAAGCTCTCGCCGATGCGGTTCCACAGCGGGGCCATTTCATCAACCGTGAGCCGGGTGCGATCCAGCTCGTTGCGCCACGCCTGCACGCGGATCACCGCATCCGGGCCGATGGCCTGCGCGGCTTGCTGCATGGTCGGCAGCAGGCGTTCCATCTCGGTGGCCGATTGCTGTTGCAGGGTCACGATCTGCCGACGCGCCTGCGCCTCGGTCAGCAGGCCAGCCTGCTGCTGGGTCTGGATCGCTTCCTGAGCATTGCGCAGGCGCTCGGTGACCTGCCGCCACTGTGCTTCCAGCGCCGCCAGATTGGCCTGCGCCGCCTTCACGTTGATCAGCCGGTCGACGAGAGACACGCCGTTGGCATCGCTTTCTGCTGCCAGTCGCGCCCGCAGATCTCGGTAGCTGCGCTCAATGGCGACTTGTCGGTCGGCATCCGTTGCCGTGCCGGTGATCTGTGCCAGTTCCTCACGCGCCTGCGTCAAGGCATCTGCCAGCTCACGCTCGGCTTGCGCTGCCTTGCGCGCATTGGCCTGCTCGATGTCCGTGCGCCGGTTATTGAGCGTGATTAGGTCGGCTTCCGCCTTGGCTACTTCGGCCTTGGCACGCAGGCGGTCGTTTTCCGATTTGCCCGTGGCGGCGACTTGCTGACTGCGGGCCAGCTCCTGCTGCTTGCGGGCAATCTCGGCATCGACCTCGCGCTGTTCGATGGCCGTTTTCTGCGTGTAGTAGTTGCGCACCGAAACCAGACGGTCTTCGAGTGCAGCGTCCAGCGCAGTTTGTTGCCGGGTCAGACCGTCCCTGAGCAGGGCGAACTCGGCGTCCAGCTGCGCTTTTATCAGCGTGGTTTGCGCGCCGGTCGTGTCCTGCGCAGGCTTGGCGGCCTTGGGCTTGGTAAGGCGTTGAAGCAGTTCCGGATCGGCCTGGATCTTGGGTGCCTTGACCTCGATGGGCTTGGGGTCGAACAGGCTGTCACGGAAGGACGCCAGTTCATCCAGCCGTTTGACCAGATTGCCTTTGAGGTCGGCAATGATGGCCTTGGCCCCATCGGTGTTGCCCTTGAGCGCCTCGACCGCCGCCGCCACACCGGCACCAATGGCCTCGCCCAAGGCGACGAAGGCCTTGCCGACGGTGGCGGCACCGAGGGCCAGGGTCTTGAGCACCAACACCACGCCATCCAGGATCGCGCGCAGTGTGCCGCCTTGCTTGGCCGACTCGACCATGCCACCGGCCATATCGTTCAGGGCGGGCAGCAAGGACGCGATGATCTGGTTGCCAATACTCTGGGTGGCCAGTTTCAGCTTGTCGAGCGCATCGTTGAAGTTGCCCGCCTGCGCCGCCGTTTCGCTGCTCATCTGCACGCCGAGCGCCTGCATCTCGGCAGCCAACTCGTTGATGCCGTCGCGCCCCTGATTCAGGAACGGGATCAGCTCGGCTCCCGACTTGCCGAACAGTTGCACGGCCAGCACAGTCTTTTCTGCGCCATCGGGCATGGCCTTGAAGCGCTCGGCCAGATCGAGCAGCACCTGATCGGTGGCCCGCAGGGTGCCATCCTGGTTCTTGAACTCGACACCCACGGCGGAGAATCCGCGCGCGGCATCTTCCGATCCGGTCGCGGCTTCCAGCATCGTGGTGGACAGCTTGCGCAGCCCCTTCTCGAACGATTCGCCGGACACACCTGACTGCTCGGCTGCCGGTTTCCACACCGACAGGGTCTCGACGCTGACGCCCACACGCTGCGACATCTCGTCGAGTGCGTCGCCAGTGTCGATGGCCGATTTCATCATCGCGGTCAGGCCCGCCACTGAGACGGCCACGCCGAGGTTGGCCAGCACGCCGTTGACGCTCTTGGCCGTATCGGTGAGGCCGCCCAGCCCGCGCTTGATCGAGTCGAAAGCGGTCTTGGTCTGGTCGACGGCACTGATCAGGATTTGGGCACGGTTGCTTGCCATCAGACTTTGTCCAGTTCTTGTTGAATCGCGCGAGCCAAGGCTGGCAAGGCACGCTGCACCCCGCCCGCCAGATTCAGCCGCCGCTTGAGATCGACGCGCTTGACCAGCACGGCGATGGGAATCTCCTGGCCACGCTTGATCTGCTTGGCCCCGGTACGACCACGCTCGGCACGCTTGAAGCGGCCCAGCTGCCCGGCGTTCTCTTTGATGTTCTCGGCCATCAGCAGCACGCGACCGTTCTTCTCGGTAAAGAAGGCATTGCCCGAGCGCATCAGGCCGTCAATGACCGCCTTGAAGCGCTTGGGGCCGATGCGCCCGGGCAGCAGCGGTATCAGCAAATTGCCGCTCACCGTGCCGCCTTTTTCATGCAGACCGAGCCAAGGAATCTTGCTGCCCACCAGCAGGGCGGGCAGCAGTTCGGGCTTCTTGTCGAACACCTTCACGCCCATCGAGGAGATGAAGCTGTTACGCTTGACGGTGAAGGCACTGCGCATCTCGGATCGCGCCGCATCACGCACTTCACGCCCGCCCGATTGCATGCCCTTGGCGACAGCGGTGTGGATGGCACGACGCCGCTCGGTACTCCAGGCCGCCAACTGGCGCGGGTCCAGCAGACCAGTGGTGGTGAGAGAGAGACGCATGGGTCAGTCCTTGAGCAGATCGCGTTGCAGTTGTTCGATGCCTCGCTTCTCGCCCTGGGCTGCCACGGCATGAATGCCGAGCAGCTGGGCAAGTTGCTGCCGTTCGATCTGTCCGTCGGCATCCAGAAAGGCTTGCGCCTGCGTGAGCGTGTAGGCCATCACGTCGCCCAGGCGGTGCCCGGCGCGGATCAGGCGGGCGACGGCACTGTCCCAGCCGAGGTCGTCAGTGAACGCAGCGTCGGCGCGAGTCGCTGGGCCGCACCCTGAATCGCCGGGACGACATGCGCCACGAAAAAATCTGCGTTGACCCCGAACACGGCGACGGCCAGGTGCACGGCGTCCTCCAGCGACAGGTCGTTGATCCACGCGCGTTCACGCCGGGTAGTGATCGCCAGCAAATCCAGCACGGCATCGCCGTGCCGTCCCAGCAGCGCCATCCAGTCCGGATCGCTGGTGATTTCCTCGGCCAACGGGCGCACCACGGCCAGCAGACGTGGCAACTCACCCAGCCGGATCGGCGTCAGTTCCAGCTCGGTGCCGGACAGCGTCACGACCACAGGCTCAGGGGGGAAGGTCTTGAAGCCGTCCATCACAGCAGCACCAGACGTCCGAACTGACCGAGATCACCGCCCACCGGTTTGGTCAGATCCGCCAGTACCTGGCCCGACAGCTCGAACTTCAGCAGTTCGTCCGTGATGATCGAGAGTTCCTTGGCCGGGTTGATGGCCACGCGGTAGAGGTCGATCACCACCTCGCGGTTGCCGTCGGCGGTGTTGAGCCCCTCGAAGCGAATCCAGCGCTCGGGCAAGGGCTGGGTGAACATCGCCGTGCTCTGCGCCGCGCCATAGGCGTAATCGACGGTGAACGGCTCGGTGTACGGGCCGCCCGACGTGGCATCGAGCACCACCAGTGAACCGTGTTTGGCATTGACGCTGTACTGGCTGACCGGGAGCGTCTTGGGCGTGGCATCCGAGTCCTGGATCTGCACGGCGGACACGTTTTGCATGGCCAACGGATACAGACTGCCCGGCGTAACAGGGTTGGGCAGTAGTTCGCCAGTCACCGTACCGGGGGTGATCGTGGTCGTGGTGCCGTAGAGCGCGAGCGCCAAGTTGGTGGCGATCAGCTCTTCCAGCGTGCAGGCGAACTCGCCTTTCTTGGTCTTGATGAGTTGCAGGTCGGTCAGGCGCTGACCCGACTGCGCTTCCTGGTGCTCGATGGTGTCTACCGACAGCGACACCTTCAGCTCGGGCACGTTGCCAACGAAGGTCAGTCCGGCCGGGTTGCCGAGTTCATCTCGTGCGCCGATGTAGACGCGGCCTTGTCCGGAAAAGTAAGCCATGTTTAGTCTCCTTGGGTGGCTGCAGTTGTGGAAACACCGGACGTGGCATCACGGCGGGTGGGTTTTGAATCGGTGGCTGGGGTGGCCGCTTTGGCCGTGCCTTGTGTGATCAGCCAACGGGCGCTGGCGTCATTCAGATCAAGGCGATCACCCACGGCGAGGCGCTTGCCTGCGTGGGTATGGGGTTTCAGTAGTTCGATGGAGAGGGTTTGCATTAGGTGTTCATCCTGTTTGGGTGAGGTCGATGGCGTGGGTGCGGTAACGGATCTCGTAGCGGGCGGGCAGTGCGACGGCCCCGGCGTCGGCGTCGTCGAACTCCCATTCGCAGTCGATCTCGCGCACGGCGATGGCCAGACCGCCCAGATTCGGGTCGGCGAGCATTGCCGCGTGGGCCGCGACCAGCGCCTGGTCGGCGACGTCGAAGGCATCTGCACCGCGTGCCACCACGGCAAGCCGGACGATCAGCAGCCGGTCGACCAGGTGGTTGGCGTGGGCGGTGATGCTGTCGCCATCAACGAACAGCAGCAGCGCTGGACTGGCCTCGCGGGTGACCGGCACGGCAGGCATGCGCAGCACCGGTGTAGGGGAAATCGCAGATGCCAGGCGCGTGACGATCTCCCGCAAGACGCGCTCGCGGACGGAGTTCATGGGGAGTTCCTCAGAGTTGGGAGAGCGAGGCGCGACGCTCGGTGCCGTCGCCGATGGCGCGCACGTCGCGCACCTGATAGGTGTTGCCTGCCACCTCGACCGTGTCCCCGACTGCCAGCGTCAGCCAGGACGCCGGGTAGTCGATCTGGTAGTCCCGCGACAGTGCAAAACCATCCAGCACGGCTTCATCCGGGGCACGGAAGGCACATTGCACGGTGGTGCCCGCCACCGTTACGGCGGTCAGCAGTCCGGCATTGCGGGCCGCCTCGTACAACGTCGCGACATCCATCAGGCTGCAACGAGCTTGATCAGCACGCCCGGGCGGTGGCACATCGGCAGCGGGTTCGATTGCGTGTGCAAATCAGTACCCCGGTCGAACTTGCGCGGCTCCTGCTTGGCATACAACGGCTGGCCGATGGTGTTCACGGTCTCGTTGAAGTCCGCTGGCGCGAAGTAGGTCGCGAAGGTATCCACCGTGCCGACCGGGAAGGCATGGGCTTCCCCTGCGGCAATGAAGCGGCGCGATCCCAGCGTGCCGTCGGCTTGCACAAAGGATGCCTGGCCACGGTATTCCTCGAAGGTGATGCCGCTGTAGCTGAAGCCCGAGCGCATATCGTTGATCAGCACTGCGCCCTGCTGCCAGTTCTGGTAGGCGGTCTTGACCTCCTTGTGGGTCGTCAGCGCCCGGAAGAACTCGGTCGAGCACAGCACATGCACGCCGGTCGAGAACTCGCCGGTGAGCCCATCTTCCATGAGGCCCAGCAACTCGAGGCAGGCAGTCTTGATTTGCCCGTTGTCGGCCGCCGTCGAAAACTCGAAGGACACCGATTGCGCAGTGATGTCGAACTCGTCGAACAGATCGACGAGTTCACTGCCGTCGGCGTCGAGGATCTTGCCCTTGAGCGCGCCCATGCGCAGATGCTCCAGGGTGATCGCGTGCTTGTTGCGCATGGTCTCCAGATGACGGGCCATGACACCGCCAATGGCTTCCATCTCGGTTTCGGACCCGAAGGCGCGCAGACCTTGCACCTCCTCGGGCAGCACCACGTCGTCGTGGGGGATGTGCGGGATCACGAAGGAGCGCAGGTTGCGCTTGCCACGTTCACCCACCGTGCCGGGCGAACCGGGCGCACGGGTGGGCAGCAGGTTCAGACGACCGGCATACTCCTCGACGATGATCTGCCGGGTGCGCACCGGCTTGGCCGGGAACAGGTTGAGTTGCTCCAGCCGCCCATAGCGGTTGGGCAGGAGGTTGATGGCGGCCGTCAGGCTGGCCATCGAGAAGCCGGGGTTTTCAAAAGGGTTCTGCATTTGGGATCTCCAGAAATGACGAAACCCGCCAGCGGCGGGTTTTGGGGGGAGTGAAACGGAGCGTTGGAAGTGGGTCAGGCGCGGGTTTTAGGCACTCTCGCGGGCCAGGACTCCACGTTCTGCGAGTTGCTTGATGGCAGCCACTTTGTGCGCAGTGCTGATGCCGGTCGGCCATACCAATGCGCCGCGCGCGACGATGGCGTGGCGGGCGATCAGAATCGCGTCTCCACGGTCAATCAGCGTCGCATCGACGTCATTGCCGAGCACGCCAACGGCGGTTTCCGTGCCGTCCGAAGCGCTCGGGTCGAGGGCCTTGAGCTTGGCGGTAGCCGTTTCGCGGCCCACCACGGTACCCAGCGACAGGTTCTGCGCGGCCGCGACGGTGTCCTGGTCACGCGAGTAGAGATTCGGCGCTTCGTACTTCAACAGGTCGCCGAGATTCTTGGGTTGAGAGACAGTGGGCATGGCTTACTCCTTGGCGGTGAGTTTCTTGACGGCAGCGACCACCGGACTGTTCTCCGGGTGCTGGCTGGTTCCTGCATCGGCGGTGATACGCGAGGCGATTTCGGGTTGGTCGGCACGGGCGTCGAGCAAGGCGCGGCGCACCTGCGCTTCCGAGAAGCCTGCTGCGAGGAACTCCGCCGTGCGTTGGGACTGGCCCGCGATCAGGCACATCTCCGCAATGGCCTGCGCTTGGCCGCGCCCGCTGGCGAAGGACTGCGCCAGTGCGGCTTGGGCGGCAGGCGTCGGTTGCGGATCGCTGTCGGTCTGCGGCTGGTTGCCCTGTGGGTCGGTGTCGGCCGGATCGCTCGGGTTTTCGTGGTCGTCTTTGGGGTCGGTCATGGTGTTCTCCAGGGTGAAAGGTTTGCTTCGGGGCGGGTATGAAATGGATTGAGTGGACAGGCTTCGCGGCGAGGCGCGGGCCACGCCGGGCTGCGCCAACCGCTGCTTGGCCGCCAACGCGTCGGTGAACTCGGTCATCACCGCATCAAACGGCATCACCGCGTCGGCGAGGCCTGCTGCCACCGCCTGCTCGCCATAGAACAGCCCTGCCTCGGTGGCGCGCACGGCATCCGGATCGAGACCGCGCATCTGCCCGACTTGATTCACGAAGATGTCGTACAGGCGATCCACTTCCGTCTGCAACGCGGTGATGGCCTGCGGGCTGAGTGGCTCGTGCGGAGAGAAATCGTTCTTGTGGCTGCCCGCGAAGACAGCGGTGTAGTTCAGGCCGTCTTTGGCGTCCTTCACCGACTGGTCGACGTGCAGGGCGATCACGCCAATCGACCCGACGCCAGCGGTCTGCGACAGCGTCAGGCGCTGGCAGGCAGCCGCGATGGCAAAAGCCGCCGAGTACGCGGCATCGTTGGCGTGCGCCCAGATCGGCTTGATGGTGCTAGCGGCGCGGATGCGCTCGGCCAGTTCGAACACACCAGAAGCCTCTCCGCCGGGCGAGTCCAGATCGAGCAGGATGCCCGCCACCTGCGGGTCGGCCAGCGCGGCGTCCAGTCGGGCTTCGATCTCGCCGTAGGACATAAGACCAGAGGCGGCTTCGATACCCATCGAACGTCTGACCAGCGTGCCGACCACCGGGATAACGGCAATGCCAGCCTGAGCCGATGTGGCGCTTTGACGCGGCATGGGCAGTGGCATCGCCATGTCCAGATCAGGCAAGCCGATGCGGGAACCCAACACGGAGAGGATCACGTCGAGTTTGGGTCGCGCAATAAGGAGCGGCGTCCCGTAGAGGCGGGACGCCAGATGAACGAGTTGCATGTCAGTTGTCCTGTTGGTCTTGCGGCACGGCCACCGTGGCGGCCGCATTTATGTGAGCGCCCGATGCCGATGGTTGGGGCGCTTTGTCGTGGCGCGGGTCGGAGTCAAAGACCAGACCGAGCTCATCGGCACGCTGGTTGTCGGCGGCGATCTCGCGGTCGATGTCCTCGGCGTCGTAGCCAAAGGCCGAGATGGCTTCCGAGCGAGACAGCAGCCCGGCGCGAATGGCGGTCAGCATCGCGTCGAACTCCTTCTTGGGATCGACCCACTGCCAACCCTGTGGAATCCATTTGGCCGCGAAGTAGTCGCGCTTCTTCTCGGTGAACTGCGGCAGCGCCAGCGCGCCTTCAAGTAGCGCCTGCTCCATCCAGGCACGCCAGATCGGGCGGCACAGCTGGTGGACGATCACGCCGTGCTGGATGGCCTCACAGCGGCGGCGAAACTCCAGCAGCCCGGCCCGGATCGACGAGTAGTTCACTTGCGTCAGATCGCCGGTCAGCATCTCGTAGGTGATGCCCATCGCCGCTGCCACCGCCCGGAACTGCATGCGCAGGAATTCAGCGTAGCTCGCCCCAACGTCGGCAGGCTGACTGAACTTCACGTCCTCGCCGGGCTCCAGGATCTGCATCGTGCCCGGCTCCAGCCCGGCCAATGCCGCTCCGCTGGCATCCGGCAAGCCTTCACCCATCAGGTTGTCCTCGGGGGACAGGCGCGTGATGAAGCCCGCGAACATCGCGGCGGTTTTCTTGCGCACGAGCTCGGCGTCGTCGTACTGGTCGAGTTCGTTGAGCTTGACCAGTGCGCGCGCCAGCCACGGTTCGCCCCGGATCTGTCCGGGTCGCAAGGGACGAAACAGGTGGATGATTTCGTTAGCCGGGACACGCACTGTGTCGAGACCGCCTACCACGCCACCAGTGCCCGACATCGGAGCCAGTGAGCCATCACCCGGGTGTGAGCGATTCAGGTGGTAAGCCACCCGCCGTCCGAGCTTGTCGAATTCGATGCCCGCACGGATCACATTTCCCGAAGCCAATTCCTGATTCAGCGTGGCTGGCAGGTGTTCGGGTTCGAGCAACTGCAGTTGCAGGCCCACCGGCAGGCCATCCTCCGGGCGGCGATAGCGCAGCCGCACCAGGCATTCCCCGCCTTCGAGCATGGCGCGACAGGCCAAGGCCTGCAGTCCGTAGAAATCGGTCAGTCCGGCGGCATCGGCCTCCTCGCACCAGTCCCACCACAGGCTATGAATGGCTTCTCGCAGGGGCTGATCGGCCAGCATGCTCTGCGGCTTGATGCCGGTGCCAATGGCGTTCGAGACAAAGGCTTCAACGCCTGCCGCTGCCCAGGCATTGCGCCGTACAAGATCGCGGCTCTTGGCGCGCAATTCGTTCTGGGTGAACGCCAGTGCTGCGACTGCGCCTGGATTGCCGACCTGCCACGCCAATGCGCGACGGCCGCCACCGATACCGTCATAGAACGGGGTGCCGCCAAGCAGACTCATGCCGACGCGTCGACGCATTCGGTCAAACCATTGCATGTTCAGAACCCTTTGCCGGTGGTGACCCGGATCTGGCGTGGCGCACCGGGCCACAGCCCGGTATCCACGGCCTGCTCGAAGAGGTCGCGCTTGACCGCCCCAATGGCGGCCTGGAGTTCATCGACGCTGCGGTACTCGACGGTCTTGTCGCCAAAGGTCACGCGCTTTTCGCCCTTGACCAGCGCCGCTTCCAGTGCGTCGAGGTGTGCTTGTGTGTAGGCCATCAGCGGTACACCGTGAGGTTGATTTCTGAGGAGTCGTCGAACGATGCGGACGTGGTGGCGCAACTGACGTCGACGTACTGAGCGGTCTTCTGGTCGGTGCTGGATCGCACGATGGCAATGCGCTGCGTACCGCTGTTGGTGCTGCTGCGGGCAAGCGCCGTCCAACAGTAGTTGGCGTCTGGCATGGCGACGGCGAAGGTCACGCGGTAGCGGCCTGCCGCCGTCCTGGTGACGCTGGCCACGTTGTGCGATGCGCGCACGACGACCTGCGTGCCGACATAGCCGAAACACACCCACGCCCGGGCCACGCCGGGGTGGGTGGCGTCGATCTTGGTCTTGACCTCGAGCCCGACACGACTGGCCAGCGCACTGATGCGCGATGCGAGGCTCATCAGACCAGCGCACCCACAAAGACCGCGACGAAGTCTGTGTCGGTATTGCCGACATCTGTGGCTGCGACGGCTCCGATGTTGCTGCGTGCCTGAAGTTGCTCGGCCACGGTCAGCGACTGCGCCGCATCGAAGCGCACACGGTTGTTGACGGCGGCGAGCAGCGCATCCAGGCCACTGGTGCCGTTCTGCAGCAGTTGCTGGATTTCCACCAGCGTGTCGTAGGCGGCATCGGCACCGCCCAAGATTTCGGTCTTGAGCGCATCGAGCAGCGAGACGATCTTGTTGGACGAGTACGTGGTCGTGGCCGCGACGTGCGCATCGTCGATCACCGCCGACGACACCACGGCGGCTTTCAGTTCGTTGATGGCCGCGACCAGATTTGACTTGTCGGTGGTGGTGAGGTTGGCCAGGTTGCCTGCCTTGGCGCGCACATCGTTGAACTCCTGCGCAACGCGGATGACCAGACTTTCGATACGGGTAGCAAGACTCATTTTTTCTCCTTGTGGTGTCAGGACAGCCAGCGGCTTTTGATCACGCGCCGACCGGTGTTACGGTTGCCAGAAACAGCGAGGCCACCGCGTTGGGTGGCCTCGTTGATGGATTCAGTAGGTGTATCAAGGGCTGGCGGACTAGCCAGTCCCAGTTGTCGCTCCAGTTCCCGCCAGTGACGTTCCTCGAAGCGATCCAGACCCGCCGCCGATGCAGCCGCGCGGGCGTAGACGTAGCAGTCGAGCGCCTCATTGCGCTCACGCATCTTTTGCCACTCACGCACCGGGAAGCCGTTGCGGTCGCGGCGGGTGATCAGTTGTTCCGCGCAGAGTTGCTGGATGAACTCAGCGTCGATCTTGGGCAGATGGACGAACCCGGCCGGGAACACCGTGGTCAATCCGTCCTCGCCAACATCTGCGCTCTTGCGCAGGTTGTTGTAGAACTCGAGCTTGGCGATGCTGACCGCCACCGTGTACACCTTGATGCCCCGGCGCAGCTTCTTGCCACCCTGCGAGACATCGATGGCGGTCGGCGTGCCGATCAAGGCTGCACCGCGAGGCACCCCCTTGACCGCCATCACACGCGAATCGCGGCAGGCCCTCACAAAGGCGTAGGCCTCCTGCGTGGCAAACCCGGTATCCAAGGCAAAGCGCACCAGCGGCATCGCCGCGCCGGAGGAGTGTGTCCAGGTCTCGGCCAGCATTTCAGCGAGGCGCTTCCACACCGTGTCGCGGGCGGTGTCGCCCATCAGCACGCGATGCTCGACCAGCCAAGACTCCTTGCCACGCCCAAAGGCCCAGACCGACGTCTCGATGCGATCCTTCTGCACGTCGGCCGCACCGACCAAGAGCAGACCGCCTTGCGGCACGCTGCCGATGCGGTAATCCTCGCGGCGCTCGACCAGCCGTTGCCAGTCCGGCGCTTCGCCTTCCTCGACCCAGGTTTCGCCTAGCTCGGTGTTCTTGAAGGTCTTGATGGCGGCGGCCGATCCCGACTCTTTACTGACGGCGGCTTCCCACGCAGCGGCGATCTCACGCCACGAACGCCAGCCCACCGGGCTGTACAGCGACGACAGGTGGAAGCCTGCCGTCTTACCCGCGCCATCGGTGATCATCGCGCGCCACTCGCCGTGCTCCAACATCCACGTCTTGTGGTGCTCGGCAATGGCGGTGTCACATGACTCGCAGATGTAGGCGGCGGTCTCCGGTTGCCCTTTGTCCCAGCGCAGCTGCTCGAAACGCAGCCACTGACGGTGGGAGCAATGCGGACACGGCACAAAGTAGCGACGTTGGTCACTGGCCTCGTACTCGCGTTCGATAGCCGATGCCCCTGAGATCGTCGGCGTCGAGACGATGAAGATCTTGCGCCGCGCGAAGGTGCGTGTACGCGCCTCGGCCAGCGAGATTGCGTCCCCTTCACCCTCGACGTCCAACGGATAACCGTCGACCTCGTCGAGAAACAGATACCGCACCGGCATCGAGCGCAGCCCGACCGCGCTGTTGGCCCCGGTCATCACCAGCACGCCACCCCGGAACTCCTTGGCCAGGATGGTGTTGCCGGAATCCCGGCTGCGCGCCGGTGCAATCAGTTCAGCCAGTGCGGACGACTCCTCGATCAGCGGATCGATCCGCTGCTTGGAGTTGCGCTTGGCCATCTCCACTGTCGGCCACACCGCCATCATTGGCCCGGGTGCGTGATGGATCACATAGCCGATCCAGTTCGATCCCATCTCGGTCGCGCCAAGCTGCGCCGCTTTCATGAACACAACACGTTCAACCGGCGATGTCGGCGACAGGCAATCCATGATTGCTTTCAGGTACGGCGTGCGGCTGGTACGCCAGCGCCCAGGCTCGGCAGAGGCCTTGCTGGAGAGCATTCGGTGGCGATCCGACCATTCGGACACGGTGAGCAGCGGGTCGGGCGTCAGTCCTTCGCGCCACGCGCGTTCAATCTCGGCAGCGCCTTCGTAGTCCATGTCCATCAATCCACCCTCGGGCGCATCTCGCCCAGTTCCTGCAGGTGCTCACGCACCGCCGCCTCCAAGGCGATGTGCATCGTGTGGGGATCGACGCCGAGCTTGGCTGCCATCTGTGCCGAGATGCGTGCGGGCCAGTTGAGCCAGGCATCGCGTTCGGATCGCGCCAGCTTGAAGACATGGGCGATGGCCTGCGGCCGATCCACCAGCTCGCCCTTGAGTCGGGCCAGACGCACCTTGTTGGTTTGCGCCTTGACCACTTCGTTGACCGTCCGCGCTTGCAACAAGGACGTGCCACCTGCTGCGGATGTTGCCAATGAGGCTGCTTGCCCGTCTCCTGTGGCCCCGCTGGATTCCTGGACGGCGACCTTGACCGCGCGGGTGGCCGTGCCATTGCGCGGTGCATCGGAATTGCGCGCCCACTCGCGGTCGACGCGCTCGGCATCAATCGTTCCGTCTGCCTCTGGCGTGATCCGCCCAGCAGCGATGGCCTTGCGCACCGCTGCATCGGACACCCCTCGGTGGCGTGCGTAGGCACGAATCGAAATACCCATATTTCCCCTTCGGGGCACCTTCAATCATTTGTTCGTCATTCCTGCGAATTGAGCTTGGCTTCCATCGGGAACAGCGCGTTCATACGTTCGTCATCAACACCATGAAAGGACACGGACATGAGCAAGCTCGAACAACTCCTGACCCAGATCGCGCAAAACAAGCTGGGCATCGAAACCCTGGAAACCCGCCGCTCGGACAGCCTCGATTTCCACGATGTGGCGGTCTGGTGCCTACGCGATGCGCTTGAAGCCGCCTTCAACGCGGGTCTCGAGCAGGGGCGCAATGCCAACCCGTCAGACAAGGCCAACACCTGATTGCGAAGCGAAGAAGCCAAGCAAAAAGCGCTTGGCTTCACTTGAGAACAGCGCGTTCATCACATCACCGTCCACCACATCGAAGGAGCAAAACATGACCACCACTCAACTGACCCCTGCCCAGCACGCGATCCTGGCCCACGCGGTTGAACACACCAGCGGCAAGATCGACTGGTTCCCCGACAACATCAAAGGCGGCGCACGCAAGAAGGTGCTCGACGGACTTTTCAACCGCGCACTAATCACCACCGATGGCACCGACTGGTTTGTCGCTGCGGAGGGCTACGACGCCCTGGGCATTCCGCGTCCCGACGTGAACAGGAAGGGCATCGGTCAGTTCGAAGCCAATCTCGACCGGATCATCGCCAACGCTGGAGGCGCGCCTGCGGCCGCGAGCGATCCCGAACTGGAGGCCGCCGTAACCGCCGCCGAAGCAACGTGGGTCAAGCCGCGCACCCGCGAGAACAGCAAGCAGGCCGAAGTGATCCGGATGCTGCAACGCCCCGAGGGCGCAACCATCGGCCAGATCTGCACCGCCACCGGTTGGCAGGCGCACACGGTGCGCGGCACCTTCGCCGGAGCCTTCAAGAAAAAGCTCGGCCTGAACATCGTCTCGGACAAGCCGCAGGGTGGCGAGCGGATCTACCGCATCGCCTGAAAACGAGCACAGCAAGTTTCGGCGAAGCCAAAAAGATGGGGAGAGGAGCCATGAATAGCTTGGCTTCTCTCCCCACCAGCGCGTTCATACAGGTGTCGTGATTGACGACGCCACACCAGGAGAACCGCCATGAGCACCATGACCATCACCATCGAACGCACCCCACGTACTCTGCAGTTCGCAGGCCAAAGCCTCCAGGTCGAAGAGTTGAGCATCCGCCTGCCGTTTGCGCGCAAACCTGCCGACCTCGGCGAACTTGGCGGTCGCGACCAGCACAAGGTATACGTCACCGAGACCAAGGAGCTCACCCCTGCCGAATTCGACGCCTTTGGGCGCAACCTGCTGGTGTCACGCGACTGGCTGCGTGGCAAGGGTGGCGGCACTGGCGAAGGCTACCTCTGCGTCGAGGTCACTGCTCCCGGACGCCCTTACCTCTACGTCAATCCCGAGGGCGGTGATTACGCCCGCTACGTAGCCCGTCTCGGGTAAGCGAAATTGATCGAGAAAGAAGCCAGGAACAGCTTGGCTTCTCAATCGAACAGCGCGTTACTACGGGTGTCGCAACGATCAACCCGGAGAAGACACCATGACCACCAACCAGATACCCGCCACCCAAAACGAAGCCTGGGGTTTTTGGGGCACGATGAACGAACACGCCAGCTCCGCATGGCCCCTGGCCATGAACGCCATTTCGGACGCCACCCACCAGCCCCTCGAATCGGTGCGGACCTTCCTCGACAGTCGCCACGGACGCCACTTTGCCGACGACGTCCAGAACGGCTTGTACCAAGGCCAAGCCTTGCAGGATGCGATCAAGGCCGCCACCCAACGTTGGATGGGCTGGACGATTGGCCGCCAGACCAGCAAGCAGTACGGCATCCCGCGCGACCTGCCTTACCTGACAGGCTTTGTGATCCACTGCGAAATCTGCGAAGAGATGGCTGCCTGATGACAACGCCCGCCACCGAACGGGAGCAGGCGCTGCGTTGGCTGATTGCCAACCGGCGTCCAGACATCTCCATCGAGCAGGCTGTGCGCGTCATGTGCATGGCACTGCCGCGCGATCTCACTACCCTGCAAATCCTGCGGCGCATCGCCGAGGAAGAAGAGGCCAAGCAGCCTGGCCAGCCATTCAACTGGCGCACACTTCCTGGTCTGCTGCCTCGCGGATGGCCGTCTGGCCGGTGAAGTCCTCCCACCGGCGCACGATCACATCCACGTACTTCGGATCGAGTTCGATCAGTCGCGCGACGCGACCTGATTTTTCGGCCGCAATCAACGTTGTGCCAGAACCACCGAACGGATCGAGCACCACGTTACCCGGGCGGCTCGAATTGCGGATGGCTCGCTCGACCAGCTCCACCGGCTTCATTGTCGGATGCAGATCGTTCTTCTGCGGCTTCTTGATAGCCCACACATCGCCCTGATCGCGGTCACCACACCAGTGGCGTTGCGCACCCTCGGGCCATCCGTACAGGATCGGTTCGTACTGGCGTTGGTAGTCGGCGCGGCCGAGCGTGAAGGTGTTCTTGGCCCAAATGATGAACGTCGACCACTTGCCACCGGCGGCGCGAAAGGCGGCCTGCAGCACATCCAGCTCGCTGGATGACATCGCCACATAGATGCCGCCCCGGCAGTTCGCCACGGTGGGCGTCAATGCTGCCAACAGGAAGTCGTAGAAGCCATCGCCCAAGTTGTCGTTGAGGATCGCGCGATCCTTGCCGCGCATCTTGTCCTTGGCACTGTTGGCGTAGTTCACGTTGTACGGCGGGTCGGTGAATACCATGTCTGCTACATCGCCCTGCATCAGCCGGGCATAGCTCTCTGCCACAGTCGAGTCGCCGCACAGCAGGCGGTGCGAGCCCATGATCCAGACATCGCCCGGGCGCGATATTGGAATTTCGCCAACCTCCGGTACCGCGTCCTCATCGGTCTGACCCTCGTTGTGCGGCTCGTCTCCCGCGATCAGTTCGGCCAGCGCGTCGGCGTCGAAGCCGGTGATGTCCAGATCAAAACCTTCCAGCTGCAAGGCCTCAAGTTCGATCCGCAACATCGCGTCATCCCAGCCCGCGTTCTCCGCGATGCGGTTGTCTGCGATGACCAAGGCGCGGCGCTGGGTCGGGCTCAGGTGATCCAGTACGACCACGGGCACGATCTCAAGCCCAAGTTTCTGCGCAGCGGTCAAGCGTCCATGCCCAGCGACGATGATGCCGTCACTGCCTGCAAGGATCGGATTGGTGAAGCCAAACTCGGCAATCGATGCGGCGATCTGCGCCACCTGATCATCCGAGTGCGTCCGCGCATTGCGGGCATAGGGCAGCAGTTTGGCTGTCGGCCACTGCTCGATCTTGTCGGCCAGCCAGTTCATGCCGCCACCTCCATTTCGCGTTCAGTGGCGATCTCGTCGAAAGATTGACCGGTGGCGATGAGCGTGACCGGCACGCCGGGGTGGTTTTGCTGAAAACGCTTGATGGCCACGTCCACGTACTCCGGCGCAATCTCGGCGCTGCGACAAATGCGGCCAGTGCGCTGCGCGGCCAGCATCGTCGTGCCACTGCCGCCGAACGGCTCGAACACGATGTCTCCGGCGTCGGTGTAGGACTCGATGGCGAACTCCGGCAACGCCACCGGGAAGACGGCGGGGTGATCAATGTCCTGACCGATCTTGCCCTTGTGGCGCATCACGCGAATCACTGAGTCGGGGATTCGGGTGTCCTGCGTCGGCTGACCCTTGTGCGTCCAGCCGCCGACCTCGCCATCCTTACCGCGCATCGCCGTGGACGACCCGTCAGCGCGCAGGTGCGATTCCTGGCCTGCGTGCTTGCAAGGAACAATCTTGTTGGGTTTGCGGGTGCTGCGATTGAAGTGGAAAACAAACTCGAAGCTGGGAGCCAATCGGCCCTGCCAGTCGCCGGGCATGCCTGGCCCCTGATCCCAGACGTACCACGCGAAGCGCCGCCACCCTTGCTGACGCATCCAGGACAGCCAGCCGTCCCAATAGGGGATGACTTCGTTGTCGCGGTGGATCAGCCCAAGATTGACCAGCACCTGTCCGTCGCCCGCCATCGGCAGATGTGCGAACACACCGCGCATCAGGACATCCCAATCGGCAATGCCGCCGGAGGTGTAGTCGCGCTGATTGCCATACGGCGGCGAGGTGAAGCAAAGCTGCGCGGTGTCACCCTGCATCAGCGTGGCGACCACGGCTGGGTCGGTGGCGTCGCCACAGATCAACCGGTGCGAGCCGATGGCCCAGACATCTCCGGGGCGAGTAACCGGCACGGTGGGTGCCTGCGGCACATCATCATCAGCGGCGTCATCTGCCGTCTCGTCAGGATCGTCTGCCACCTCAGCCGCAGCGTCCTCCAAGGCGGTAGAGAGCAGGCGCTCGAGTTCGCTGCTGTCGAAGCCAGTCAAGGCAAGTTCGTATCCCGATTCGGACAGTTCAGCGAGTTCGAGCGCCAGCATGCCTTCATCCCAGCCGGCATCCAGTGCCAGCCGGTTGTCGGCGATGACCAAGGCGCGCTTTTGCGCGGTGGTGAGATGGGCCAGTTCGATCACTGGCACCTGATCCAGCCCCAGCTTGCGTGCAGCAGCCAAACGACCATGGCCCGCGATGATGCCGTTGTCACCATCCACCAGGACCGGGTTCGTCCAGCCGTATTCGACGATGCTGGCGGCGATCTTGGCAATCTGCGCTTCGGAATGCGTGCGCGGATTGCGGGCGTAGGGAATCAGCGCCTTGACCTCGCGGTACTCGACGTTGAGCGTATTCAAAGGTGGTGTCCTGAAAATAGAAAACCCGCCGACGGAAACCGTGGGCGGGTTTTGGGGTTAGTGCGAACTGGCGGGGGGCGAACCGC
>OFDC01000306.1_pt1 | contig 41158 bp, 53 predicted proteins | sample 1520941 | NCBI WGS metagenome assembly OFDC01 (sample SAMEA94258168, study PRJEB24077) | hot springs metagenome | biome: Aquatic biome; feature: Water | place: India | collected 2012-12-06 | depth 5 m | reverse complement strand
CGACGAGACGCAGGCCGCGGCCGCGGAGGGCACCGCGCTCGTGCTCGACGCGCGCACGGCCGACCGCTACCGCGGTGAGCTCGAACCGGTGGATGCCCGCCCCGGCCACATCCCCGGCGCGCACAGCTTCTCGTGCCGCGACAACGTCGCCGCCGACGGAACGCTGCTCGACCCCGCGACCCTGCGCGAGCGCCTCACGGCGCTCGGCGCCGACCGTCTGCCGGTGATCAGCTACTGCGGCTCGGGGGTGACCGCCTGCCACACGCTGCTCGTGCTCGAGCAGGCGGGACTGCCCGCCGGTCGCCTGTACCCCGGCTAGTGGTCGCAGTACGCCGCCGATGCGAGCCGCCCCGTCGCGGTCGGGGCCGCAGTCGCTACGGGATAGAGTGAGCCCGCGCACCACCCCGCGCCCTCTCCGCGTCGCCGCCACCACCCCGGCGCTTCCTGTCTCCACGTGAAGGAATGCCCATGCTCTCTCCTGCCTCCTCGCACGCCTCCGTTCAGCGGGTGCTGCAGACCGTCATCGACCGCAACCCCGGTGAGCCCGAGTTCCACCAGGCCGTCACCGAGGTGCTCGAGTCGATCGCGCCGGTGATCGCCGAACGCCCCGAGTACGTCGAGGCGGGCATCCTCGAGCGCCTGGTCGAGCCGGAGCGCCAGGTGATCTTCCGCGTGCCGTGGACCGACGACCGCAACCGGGTGCAGGTGAACCGCGGGTTCCGGGTGCAGTTTAATTCGGCGCTCGGGCCGTACAAGGGCGGCCTGCGCTTCCACCCGACGGTCAACCTCGGCATCATCAAGTTTCTCGGCTTCGAGCAGATCTTCAAGAACGCGCTGACCGCGCAGGGCATCGGTGGCGCGAAGGGCGGCAGCGACTTCGACCCGCACGGCAAGAGCGAGGCCGAGATCATGCGCTTCTGCCAGAGCTTCATGGACGAGCTCTACCGGCACCTCGGCGAGCACACCGACGTGCCCGCGGGCGACATCGGCGTCGGCGCGCGCGAGATCGGCTACCTCTTCGGCCGGTACCGCAAGATCACCAACCGCCACGAGTCGGGCATGTTCACCGGCAAGGGCGTCGCGTGGGGCGGCGCTGAGGTGCGTACCGAGGCCACCGGCTACGGCACCGTGTTCTTCCTCGAGCAGATGCTCGAGCGGCGCGGCGAGGGTCTCGAGGGTCGAACCGCTCTCGTCTCCGGCTCGGGCAACGTCGCGCTGTACGCGATCGAGAAGCTGCAGCAGCGGGGTGCGCGCCCCGTCACGGCGTCCGATTCGAGCGGCTACGTCGTCGACGAGGCCGGCATCGACCTGGCGCTGCTGCAGCAGGTGAAAGAGGTCGAGCGCGGCCGCGTCAGCGACTACGCCGACCGTCGCCCGAGCGCCCGCTTCATCGCGGGCGGCAGCGTCTGGGATGTCCCCGGCGAGCTGGCCCTGCCGTGCGCCACGCAGAACGAGCTCGACGGCGCGGGCGCGGCGCGACTGGTCGCCAACGGCGTCGTCGCCGTGGCGGAGGGCGCCAATATGCCGTGCACCCCTGACGCGGTCGACGCCTTCCGGTCGGCGGGCGTGCTGTTCGCCCCCGGCAAGGCGGCCAACGCCGGTGGCGTCGCGACGAGCGCGCTCGAGATGAGCCAGAACGCCTCGCGGCAGCGCTGGAGCTTCAGCGACAGCGAGCAGCGCCTGCAGGCGATCATGGTGGCGGTGCACGACCAGGCGTTCGATGCCTCCGAGCGCTTCGGAGCGCCCGGCGACTACGTGGTCGGGGCGAACACCGCGTCGTTCATCAAGGTGGCCGACGCGATGCTGGCGCAGGGCGTCATCTGACCGGTCGTCACCCCCGTGCGTGACCGGATGCGTCGCCGTCGCTCGCAGGCGGCGCGAGGCTCGCGACCAATAGGCTCAGAGGCATGCACGGAGAGACGCGGCACGGCGAGACTCGGCACGGTGAGTACAAGGTGCCCGGCGGCAAGCTCGTGGTCGTCGACCTCGAGGTCGCCGAGGGGCGCATCAGCGCACTGCGCCTGGCCGGCGACTTCTTCGTCGAGCCCGACGAGGCGATCGCCGCGATCGAGGCCGCACTCATCGGGCTGCCCGCCGACAGCGATGCCGCGCACCTGACCGCCGCGGTGCGGGATGCCCTCCCGCACGGTGCCGTGCTGCTGGGCTTCAGCCCGGAGGCGGTCGCGACCACCGTTCGGCGCGCGCTCGCGAGCGCGACCACGTTCGCCGACTACGAGTGGCAGCTGGTGCGCGGACCGGCGCTGACGCCGCTGCAGCAGCTCGCCGTCGACCAGGTGCTGTCGGAAGAGGTCGGCGAGGGTCGCCGCGGCCCGACTTTGCGATTCTGGCAGTGGGCGAGCCCCGCAATCGTCATCGGCTCGTTCCAGAGCGTGAAGAACGAGGTCGACCTCGAGAATGCCGAGCGCTACGGCTTCGAGGTGGTGCGCCGCATCTCCGGCGGCGGCGCGATGGTGATCGAGCCCGCGTCGGCTATCACCTACTCGCTCTACACGCCCGTCGAGCTCGTGCAGGGCATGAGCTTCGCCGAGTCGTACGCCTTCCTCGACGACTGGGTGATCCACGCGCTGCGGTCGCTCGGCATCGAGGCGACCTACCAGCCGCTCAACGACATCGCGAGCCCGGCCGGCAAGATCGGCGGCGCCGCCCAGAAGCGCCTCGGCTCGGGAGCCGTGCTGCACCACGTCACCATGGCCTACGACATGGACGGCGACATGATGACCCAGGTGCTGCGCATCGGGCGTGAGAAGCTCAGCGACAAGGGTGTGAAGAGCTCCAACAAGCGGGTCGACCCCCTCAAGTCGCAGACCGGGCTGCCGCGCGATGAGATCATTGAGCGCCTCATCGCCACCTTCCGCGCGGGCAACACGGTCACCGACGGTGCCCTCACTGACGCCGAGCTGGCGCGCGCCGACGCGCTCGTCGCCGAGAAGTTCGCCACGCCCGACTGGCTGTACCGGGTGCCGTGAGCCTGCGCTCGCGGGCGGTCGCCCTCACCCTGCTGCTCGCCGGCCTGCTGGTCGGCGGTGTCGTGCTGTCGGCGATCACCGGGCAGCTGCCGGTCACGCCGACCGAGGTGGCGGGGTCGCTGCTGCGCGCGATCGGCATCGACACCGACTGGGCCCCGACCGACCCGATCGTCGAGAGCACGCTCTGGGTGGTGCGGTTCCCGCGCATCGTCATGGCCCTCGTGGTGGGTGCGGCGCTCGCCGTGGCGGGCGCCGTCATGCAGGCGATCTTCGGCAACCCGCTCGCCGAGCCCGGCGTCGTGGGGGTCTCGTCGGGAGCCGCGCTGGGTGCGGCGGGCGCGATCGTGGTGGGAGCATCCGTGCTCGGCGTCGCCGGCGTCGCGGTCGCCGCGTTCCTCGGAGGGCTCGTGGCGACTCTGCTTGTCTACGTGGTCTCGCGCGCGGGAGGCCGCACCGAGGTCGTCACTCTGCTGCTGACGGGCATCGCCGTCAACGCGATCGCGCAGGCGGGCATCGCGTTCGTGCTGTTCGTCGCCGATTCGGCCAGCCGCGAGCAGATCGTGTTCTGGCAGTTGGGCTCGCTCGGCGGCTCGCTGTGGTCGCAGGTCGCCGTGGTCGCGGCGGTCGCGGTGCCGGGGGTGCTCGTCGCCCTCGCGCTCGCGCGGCGCTACGACCTGCTCGCGCTCGGCGAGCGCAACGCCCGGCACCTCGGGGTCGACGTCGAGCGCCTGCGTCTCATGTCGATCGTGCTGGTGGCGCTGCTCACCGGCGTCGCCGTGGCCTTCACGGGCATCATCGCCTTCGTCGGGCTCGTCGTGCCCCACCTGATCCGCATGATCATCGGCCCGGCGCACCGCGGGCTCGTGCTCGCGAGCGCGGTCGGCGGCGGGGCTCTGCTCGTCATCGCCGACCTGCTGACCCGCACCCTCGTCGCGGGGGCCGAGCTGCCGATCGGCATGCTCACCTCGCTCGTGGGCGGGCCGTTCTTCTTCTGGCTGCTCTACCGGCAGCGCCGTCGCAGCGGGGGGTGGGCATGAGCGCCGCGGCAGAAACACCGACGACGGTCGGCGGGGCCGAGCCGGTGATCGTCGCCCGCGATGTGCGGCTGACCCGCGACGGCCGCGAGATCCTCGCCGGCATCGACCTCGACATCCTGCCCGGCGAGGTGCTCGCGCTCGTCGGCCCGAACGGCGCCGGCAAGTCGACCCTGCTCTCGGTGCTCAGCGGCGACCAGGGTCCGTCGGCGGGCACGGTCGAGCTGCTCGGCCGCCCGGTTGGCGCATACCGCCCGCTCGAGCTCGCGCGGCGCCGCGCGGTGCTCAGCCAGGCCAACACGGTGAGCTTCCCGTTCCGGGTGATCGAGATCGTGCAGATGGGGCGTAGCCCGTGGCTACGGTCGGCCGAGCTCGCCGACGACCAGGCCGCGGTGCTGGAGGCGATCCGCGCGACCGACATCGAGCACCTGCTCGGCCGGCGGTTCACGAGCCTGAGCGGGGGCGAGCAGGCGCGCGCATCCCTCGCCCGCGTTCTGGCCCAGCGCACCCCGATCGTCTTCCTCGACGAGCCGACGGCGGCGCTCGACCTGCGCCACCAGGAGGACGTCATGCGGGTCGCGCGCGGCCTGGCCGCCGATGGCCGGGCTGTCGTCGTGGTTGTTCACGACCTGTCGTTGGCAGGGGCCTACGCCGACCGCATCGCCCTGCTCGACAACGGGCGCCTCGACGCCGTCGGCACGCCGCACGAGGTCATGACGGCCGACCGGGTGGGCCGGGTGTACGGGCTCGACGTGCAGATCCATCGCGTCGGAGACAGCGAGCGGCCGATCGTGCTGCCGCTGCGCGACTGAGGCGCACGATCGGTGATCGAGATGTCGAGCAATTCTCCGTCGCCGCGAGCTAGGCTGGCCCCGTGATGCCGTGGTGGGGGTGGGTGCTGATCGGCGCGTCGGCGATCGCGCTCGGGATGCTCGCGCAACGCCGCGGCTGGATCGACCTGCGCGGCGACGGTCGGCGGGGCGGCACGGGCGCCGGTCTCGTCGGCATCGGCGATGAGGTCTTTAACCCGACCCGGCACGAAGCCGCCCTCGAGCTCGACCGGCAGACGTCGATGCCCGCGCCCGCCCCGATTCCCGGCGACGATCACCTCGGGGTGCCGCGCATCGAGAGCGACCCGGACGACGGGCAGGGGTACCGCGGGTCGATCCGGCTCTAGCGGTGCCGCTCGCGGCGCGCAGTGTCGGGCGCTCGCGCGGCGCTAGCGCGTCGTGAGGTCGGCGTACTCGGGGTGGCGGCGCATCCACATGACCACGAAGCCGCACACGGGCTGCACGCGATCGGTCGTCGTGGCGCGCAGCTCGTCGAGGATCGCGCGCACGACCTCGCCGCCGACGCCCTTGTTGCGCATGAGCGGCGGCACCTCGGCGTGCAGCAGGCGCATGGTGCCGCCGACCCGGTCGTACACGATCCAGCCCTGCAGCGCGTCGCCGTCGTACACGGCGTAGCGGTCGGCGTCGGGCTCGTGGGTGACGGTGAGGCTCATGGCACGAACCCTACTCGGGCAGCTTCTGCTCCCACCGGGGCTGCTCCTCCGGCGGGGGAGTCGGGCCGGGCGCGGGCTGGCTGCCCGTCAGCAGCTTCCAGATGCCGACGGCGGCCGCGATGAACACGCCGGCGTCGTCGAGCAAGCCGGCCGGGCCGAGCAGGATCTCCGGAGCGAGATCGAGCGGTGAGACCCCGTACAGCAGGGCGGCTGCTCCGACCAGCACGGAGGCGATGACGGCTCGGCGACGCGACATGGGCCCAGAGTACCGGGCCGAGTCTCCGGGCGGGCTAGGCGCTCGCGCGCACCACGATCGACGTCGGCATGAGGTGCTGCCGGGCGACCGGCCGCCCCTCCAGCAGGTCGAGCAGGATGCGCGCCATGCGCTCGCCCTGCTCGACCGAGGGCTGCCGCACCGTCGTGAGCGGCACCTCGCAGGCGAGGGCCGCCGGCGAGTCGTCGAAGCCCATCACGGCCACCTGCTCGGGCACCGCGATGCCCCGCTCGCGCAGCACCGTGACGGCGCCCATCGCCATGAGGTCGCTCGCGGCGAAGATGGCGTCGAGGTCGGGGTGGGCATCGAGCAGCTCGCGGGCCGCGCGCATGCCCCCGGGGAGGGTGAAGTCGCCGTGGGCGACGGCGGCGGGCTCGAGCCCCGCATCCCGCAGCGCTCGCTGCCAGCCGGTCAGACGATCGATGCCGGCCGGCATGTCGGCGGGGCCCGCGATCGTGCCGATGCGGCGCCGGCCGTGCTCGAGCAGGTACCGCGTGCCGTCGGCCGCCGCGGCAACGTTGTCGACATCGACGTAGTAGCTGTCGGTCGACTCGGGGTCGAGCGGACGGCCGCCGAACACCACCGGGATGCTCGCCCCGAGCTCGGCGAGCACGTGGTCGTCGGTGTGATGCGAGACGACGAGGGCCCCGTCGACGTTGCCCCCCATGAGGTAGGCGATGGTCGTGTCGAAGCGACCGCTCGAGCTGGCGAGGTGCAGGGTGAGGGCGTAGCCGGTGTCGTCGAGCACGCTCGAGATGCCCTGCACGATGGCGGCGAAGTAGGGGTCGCCGAAGAACCGCGTGGTGTCTTCCGGAATCACCAGGGCGATCGCCATCGCGCGGCGGTTCGCCAGCGAGCGGGCGGCGCGGTTGGGGGTGTAGCGCAGCTCGGCGATCGCCGCGGTGACGGCGGCGACCGTCTCGTCGCTCACGCGCGGCGATCCGTTGACGACGCGCGAGACCGTCGCGCGTGAGACCCCCGCCCGCTCGGCGACCATCTCGAGGGTCGGAGCGACGCGTGCGGCAGCGCCCTCCGTCGTCATGGGGGAATCCTACGGGCGCGGCTCGAGCGCGGGCGGAACGCTGCGCCCGGCGATCATCGCCTGGTAGAGCCGCCCGCTGCGCTTCACGGTGCGGCGCTGCGTCTCGTAGTCGACCCGCACGAGACCGAAGCGCTTGTCGTAGCCCCACGCCCACTCGAAGTTGTCCATGAGCGACCAGTAGAAGTAGCCGCGCACGTCGACCCCCGCGTCGATCGCGTCGACCACGGCGTCGACGTGCAGCCGCAGAAACTCGGCGCGCTCGGCATCGTCGACGACGCCCTCCACGTCGGGAGCGTCGGTGTAGGCGGCGCCGTTCTCGGTGACGTACAGCACGACGCCGGCCGGCCGGGCGTACTCCTCGTCGATGCGGCGCAGCAGGCGGGTGAGCCCCTCGGGCTGCACCTCCCAGCCCATGGCCGTCACGGGCAGCCCGCGCGGGTGGGTGAAGATGCCGTCGCCGGCGGGGAAGGGCGAGAGCTTCGGTCGCTCCGACGGCGCGGCGCTCGACAGCGGTGCTGCGGCGGGCGGATGCGCGCTCACCGCATCGCCGTGGTAGTAGTTGACCCCCAGCGCGTCGATGGGTGTCGCGATCGCGGCGAGGTCACCGTCGTGCACCGACAGGCGCAGCCCGCGGGCCTCGAGGTCGGCCTCCAGGTCGGCGGGGTAGGCCCCGCGGAAGATCGGGTCGAGGAAGAGCCGGTTGTGCTGGGCGTCGATGCGCCGCGCGGCGTCGAGGTCGGCGGGGTCGTGCGGGTCGACGGGGTCGGCCACGGTCATGTTGAGCGTGATGCCGAGGTCGAGCGAGGCATCCAGCGATCGCAGCCGCTGCGTGGCGAGGCCGTGGCCCAGCAGCAGGTGGTGCGCGGCGTCGAGCGCACGCTGCGGGCTCTGCTCGCCGGGCGCGTGCTCGCCGCTGAGGTAGCCGAGGAAGGCGGAGCACCAGGGCTCGTTGAGGGTCGTCCAGTGCTGGATGCGGTCGCCGAGCGCGGCGTGCACGTCGGCGGCGTAGTCGGCGAAGCGCAGTGCCGTGTCGCGGGCCGGCCAGCCGCCGGCCACCTGCAGCACCTGCGGCAGATCCCAGTGGTAGAGGGTCAGCCAGGGCGTGATGCCCGCGGCGAGCAGCTCGTCGGTCAGGCGACGGTAGAAGTCGAGGCCGGCGGGGTTCGCGGTGCGGCCATCCGGCTGCACGCGCGCCCACGAGGTCGAGAACCGGTAGACCTGCACGCCGAGCTCGCGCATGAGGGCGACGTCGTCGCGGTAGCGGTCGTAGTGCTCGCACGCGCGCTCACCGCTCTCGCCGCCGACGACGGCGCCGGGGATGCGGCTGAAGGCGTCCCAGATCGAGTCGGCTCGTCCGTCGCGGTGCGTGGCGCCCTCGATCTGGTAGGCGGCGGTGGCGACGCCGAGCAGCAGCTGCGGCGGAATCGGGCGCGCGGCAGCGAGCGCCCCGGTGGTCGGGGCGGGGGTGGTGGCGGTCATCCCTTGACGGCTCCTTGCATGATGCCGCTCACGAGGTGGCGGCCGGCGACGGCGAACAAGATCAACAGGGGGATCGTGCTGAGGATAACTCCCGCCATGACGATCGAGTAGTCGACGAAGTAGTTGCTCTGCAGCAGCGACAGCGCCACGGGCAGGGTCGGGTTCTGCCGGTCGAGCACGATGAAGGGCCAGAAGAAGTTCGTCCACGTGGCGATGAAGGTGAACAGCTCGAGCATCGCCGCGGCCGGGCGGGCGGCGGGAAGGGCCACCGACCAGAAGGTGCGGATCATGCTCGCGCCGTCGACGCGCGCCGCCTCGATGAGCTCGTAGGGCAGCGCCTGGCTGAGGTACTGCGTCATCCAGAACACCCCGAACGCGCTGACGACGGCCGGCAGGATGACCGCCCACAGCGTTCCGGCGAGCTGCAGCTGGCTCATTGCGATGAAGAGGGGAACGACACCGAGCTGGGTCGGCACCGCCATCGTCGCGATCACGAAGACGAGCAGCCCGTTGCGGCCGCGGAAGCGCAGCTTGGCGAAGGCGAAGCCCGCGAGCGTCGAGAACAGCACGACGGATGCGGAGACCACGCTCGACACGATGATCGAGTTGCCCAGCGCCCGCCAGAAGTTGACCGCGTCGGCCGCGAGCACCGCGGCGGCGTTGCTCAGGAAGTTGCCCCCCGGCCACCAGACGATGTCCTGCTGGTTGATGGTCGAGGCATCGCCCGAGCCGATGAGGAACGACCAGTAGAGCGGGAACATCGAGCCGAGCAGCACGGCGGTGAGGAAGCCGTAGCCGAGCCAGCCGGGGCGCTGGCCGTTGTCGAGCCCCCGGCGTCGGCGTGCCGAGGTGGCGGGGCCGCGCTCGAGGAGTCCGTATCCGGTGCTCATGATGCCCTCGCGATCGAACGGGTGATCACGACGTTGAGGAGGCCGACGATCACGATGATGAGGAAGAGCAGCCAGGCCACGGCGGCGGCGCGGCCGAAGTTCAGCTGCCCCCAGCCCAGGTTGTAGAGGTAGATGGTGATGGTCATCCACTGGCTGCTCGCGCCGCCCTGGCCCGCCGTGTCGTAGAGGCGCGGCTCGTCGAAGATCTGCAGCCCGCCGATCGTCGAGGTGACGATGACGAAGATCAGGGTCGGGCGCAGCTGCGGGATGGTGATCGAGAAGAACTGCCGCACGGTGCCGGCGCCGTCGATCATCGCCGCCTCGTAGTAGTCGCGCGGGATGGCCTGCATGCCCGCGAGCAGGATGAGCGCGGTGTAGCCGGTCCAGCGGAAGTTCACCATCGTGGCGATCGCGATGTGGCTCGGCAGCACCTCCGAGTGCCAGCCGATCGGGTCGATCCCGAGGTCGCCGAGCAGGTTGTTGATGAGCCCGTACTGGTCGCCGAACATGTTGCTGAAGATGAGGGTCACGGCGACGGGCGCCACCACGTAGGGCAGCAGCACGCCCATGCGCCAGAAGGTCTTGGCGCGCAGGTTGCGATCGAGCACGGCGGCGATCAGCAGCGCGACGATGATCTGCGGCACGGCCGAGATCAGGAAGATCGAGAAGGTGTTGCGCAGGGCGATCCAGAACGGCGGGTTCGAGAGCACGAACGCGAAGTTGTCGAAGCCGACAAAGTCGCCCTGGCCGCCGATGAGGTTCCACTCGTGCACCGAGACCCACGCCGTGTAGACGAGCGGGAAGAGCCCGGTGATGGCGAAGAGGATGAAGAACGGCGAGATGTAGAGGTACGGCGAGACCTTGACGTCCCAGCGCGAGAGCGTCTGCGAGAACGCGACGCGGCGCACGGAGCGCTCGGTGGCGCTGGCAGTGGCGGTGGTCATGGTGTCTCCTCGGCGGTGAGGGTGCCCGGGGGCCGCAGGTGGGCGGCCCCCGGGCGGGTGGTGGTACTAGAGGGCGTTGACGTCAGCGACGAAGAGCTCCCACGAGCTGTCGATGGTGTCGGTGCCATCGACGTCGACCCGGGTGAGCGCCCGCTGCAGGGCGTCGTTGATCGGGAAGTACTTCACGCTCTTGAACGGCGCGACCTCGATGGCCTGCGAGCGCTCGATGAGGATCTGCCCGACGGGGGCGTTGTTGAAGTACTCGTTGGTCGCCTCCTGCAGCTCGGTCGACTCGTACGCCTCGACCTGGCTCGGGAAGGTGCCCGCGGCGGCGAAGGCGCTCATCTGCTGCTCGGGCGCGGTCAGCCACGCGGCGAGCTTCTTGGCCTCCTCGATGTTCTGGCCCTGGGCCGGAACGGTCAGGTACGAGCCGCCCCAGTTTCCGCCGCCCCCGGGGAAGACATTGGCGACATCCCAGCCGGTGACGTCGGGAGCGTTGCCCGAGATGACACCGAGCATCCAGCCCGGGCAGAGCATCGTCGCGAACGCGCCGTTCGAGAGACCGGCGAACCAGTCGTCGCTCCACTGCGCGAGGTGCGCCGAGAGGCTCTCCGACGCAGTCAGCACGTCGGTGTAGATCTGCTTGACCTCGGGGTTCTCGGTCGCGATGACGGTGCCGTCGGCCTCCTCGTAGGCGTACTCGACCTGGTTGATCATGCCCTGGTAGATGGCGCCCGCGGCGTCGAACCAGGCGGCACCCGAGGCGTCGACGTACTGCTGGCCGACCTCGAAGTAGCGGTCCCAGTCACCCTCGAGCAGCGCGGCGACCTCCTCGCGGTCGGTCGGCAGGCCGGCGGCCTCGAACAGGTCGGCGCGGTAGCACACGGCCTGCGGGCCGATGTCGGTGCCGTAGGCCACGAGGCGACCGTCGGCGTCGGTGGCCGCCGCGGTCTTCCAGTCGACCCAGCGGTCGGCGACGGCCGGGTCGCTGAGGTCGGCGAGCTTGTCGCTGTACTGCATCATCTCGGCGAACCAGTCGACCTCGACGGCCTCGATGTCGGCGAGGCCGCTGCCGGCGCCGAGCTTGGTGAAGAAGTTGTCGCGCGCCTCGTTCGAGGTGGCGGCCCGGTTGTGCACGATCGTGATGCCGGGGTTCTCGGCCTCGTACTGCGCGAAGAGCTCGTCGGTGTAGCCGAAGTCGTTGAAGGTGGCGACGGTGAGGGTGATCTCACCGCCTTCGGCACCGGGGTCGGTCGCCGTGCTGCAGCCGGTGGCGATGAGGGCGATCGCGGCGGCGCCGGCGACGGCGGCGCTCGCGGTGGTGCGACGTGAACGGATCACGGTTCACTCCTTTGTGTGCGTGGGTGGTGGGCGTGAGAGCGCTCTCATTTGGTGGCATGAGAGCGCTCTCACGTTTCCGGGAACACTACGCAGGTCGCGACTGGAATGTCAACGCAGGTTCCAGACTCTCGTGAAATCCCTGATCAGACGTGCCATCCGGGATGCCCTCTAGACTCGAGCCGTGCCCTCACGCCGCCCGTTCCGCCGTGCGACGCCGCCCGCCGCCGTCGCTCTCGCGGGCATCCTGCTGCTCGCCGCCTGCGCGACCCCGCGCGACCCGGTGCCGCCCGCGGGCGCCCCCAGCACGACCCCTTCGCCGATCCGCTCGGCGACCCCCACGCCCACCCCGACCCCCACCCCGACGTTCGACCGCGCGGCCCGCTCGGTGGATGATCCGGCCTCGCTCTGGGTCGTCTCGAACAAGCTCCGGCCGCTCGACCCGCTCGACTACGCCCCCGCCGACATCGTGCGCGTGCAGGTGCCCTACACGAACGAGCCGTTCCTGCGCGCCGAGGCGGCCGCCGCGGTCGAGGCGATGTTCGCGGCGGCCGAGGCAGAGGCCGGGCTCCGCCTCCAGTCGCTCAGCACCTACCGCAGCTACAACACCCAGGTGCGGGTCTACACCGACATCGTCGCCACCCGGGGGCAGGACTACGCCAACCGTCGCAGCGCCCGCCCCGGCCACAGCGAGCACCAGACCGGGCTCGCCGTCGACATCGGCTCGGTGCCGGCCGCCTGCTCGCTCGACCCCTGCTTCGGCGACACCGCCCACGGGCAGTGGCTCGCGGCCAACGCCTGGCGCTTCGGCTTCCTGCTGCGCTACCCCGAGGGGCTGACCCCGATCACCGGGTTCGACTACGAGCCCTGGCACTACCGGTACGTGGGGCCCGAGCTCGCGGCCGAGCTGCACGAGACGGGCATCCGCACCCTCGAGGAGTTCTTCGGCCTGCCGCCCGCTCCGGACTACGCGGGCTGAGCCTTGTCGCGGCACCCGCGCCGCGACTACCGTTCGCGCATGGAGTACACGCGCAGCACGACCGTCGCCGGAGACCGCAGCGCCGTCGCCGCCCTCTACGTCGACACCGCGACCTGGCCCGCATGGCAGCCGGCGCTGCTCTCGATCGAGGTTCTCGAGGGCGCCCCGCCCGCGACCGGCGCCCGCTCGCGGCTGACCTTCCGGCGCGGCCGGTCGGGCACGATGGTCATGACCGAGACGATCGAGAGCAGTGCGCTGCCCGAGCACTGGAACGTCGTCTACGAGGTCGCGGGCGTGCACAACGTCTGCGAGACGCGGTTCGAGCAGAAGGATGCGAGCACGACGCTCATCGAGCAGCGCAACGTGTTCCGCTTCAGCGGGTTCATGCGCGTGGTCGGCGTGCTCTTCGGCCGCAGCTTCCCGGCCGAGACGCAGCGCTCGCTCGACGCCTTCCGGGCCTTCGCTGCGGAGAGGCTCGGCGGCGCCTAGCCGTTGCCGTCAGGCGACCGCGCTTGCCAGGCGCTGCACGATCTGCTCGACGACCGGCCGCGGTGTCGCCAGGATCACCCGCACGTGGCCGGCCCCGGTCGCGCCGCACGCCCGCCCGTCGGTCACGGCGAGCCCGGCGCGCTCGCGCAGGGTTGCGGCCGGGTCGTCTCCGAGCCCGAGTCGGCTGACGTCGAGCCAGGCGATGTACGTGCCCTCGGGCATCCGGTAGCCGACCGCGGGCAGCTGCTCGGCGAGCAGGTCGCGCAGCGCGCGGCGGTTCTCGTCGTAGTAGGCGACCGTCGCGGCGAGCCAGTCGCGGCCCTCGCGATAGGCGGCCGTGTTGGCGATGATGCCCAGGATGCTCGCCCCGTGCCCGGCCATCGGCCCCAGCTTCTGCCACACCTCCGCGTCGGCGTCGTTCGTCAGGATCAGCTGGGCGGCCTTCGTGCCCGCCAGGTTGAAGGCCTTCGAGGCGCTCGTCACGGTGATGCTGTGACCCGCGGCGGCGGCGCTCACGCTCGCGTAGGGAACGTGTCGCGCCCCGTCGAACACGATCGGCGCGTGCACCTCGTCGGCGAACACGCGCGCGCCGTGCCGCTCGACGACCGCGGCGAGGGCCTCGAGCTCGGCCCGCTCGAACACCCGCCCACCCGGGTTGAGCGGGTTGCAGAGCACCACCAGACCGGCACCGGCGCCGAGCTCGCGGTCGATCGCATCGAGGTCGAGCGTCTGCCGAGCGCCGCCGTGCGGATCGGGAGCCTCGGCTAGCGGCACCTCGATGACGGTTCGGTCGTGGCGCTTCGGCACGGTGAGGAACGGCATGTACGCGGGCGTCGGCACGATCACCGCCGAGCCGGGCCGCGAGAAGTGCTCCATCGCGACCTCGAGGCCGCTGATGACATCGGGCAGGTGGTGCACGCGGCCGCGCGGCACCTCCCAGTCGTAGTGGTCGCGCATCCACGCGCTCGTCGCGGCGGCGTGCTCGGTCGCGACGGCGCGCGGCAGGTAGCCCAGCTGCCCGCCCGCCACGGCGGCATGCAGCGCGGCCGTGACCGCGGGTGCCGTGCCGAGGTCGCTCTCGGCGACCCAGGCGCCGATCGTGCGGGGGAACATGGTCCACTTCATCGAGCCCTGAGCGCGCAGCTGCTCGGGGGTGAGGGCGTCCCACTGCGCGAACAGCGCGGCGCGGTCGACCGCGCCGACGTCGGCCGGCAGCGCGGCGCTGGCGGGATCAGGCGAGTGCGGCATCCACGATCTCCTTCGCCTCGGCCTGCACGCGCCGCAGGTGCGCCTCGTCGACGAACGACTCGGCGTAGATCTTGTAGACGTTCTCGGTGCCACTCGGGCGGGCGGCGAACCAAGCGCGCTCGGTGACGACCTTGACGCCGCCGATGGCCGCGCCGTTGCCGGGCGCCGCGCTCAGACGGGCCGTGATGGGGTCGCCCGCGAGCGCGTCGGCTGTGATCGCCGCGCCGTCGAGCTTGCTGAGCGCGGCCTTCTGCGCGGCGGTGGCGGCAGCATCCACCCGCTCGTAGACGGGCGCGCCGAAGCGGCCGGTGAGGTCCGCGTAGAGGGAGGAGGGGGTGCGGCCGGTGACCGCCGTGATCTCGGCGGCGAGCAGCGCGAGCAGGATGCCGTCCTTGTCGGTCGTCCACGCGGTGCCGTCGCGGCGCACGAAGCTCGCGCCCGCGCTCTCCTCGCCGCCGAACGCGACCGAGCCGTCGATGAGCCCCGGCACGAACCACTTGAAGCCCACGGGCACCTCCCACAGCCGACGGCCGAGGCTTGAGGCGACGTGGTCGATCATCGTCGACGAGACCAGGGTCTTGCCGATCGCGGCATCGGCGCGCCAGTCGGGGCGGTGCCGGTAGAGGTAGTCGATCGCGACCGCGAGGTAGTGGTTGGGGTTCATGAGCCCGCCGTCGGGCGTCACGATGCCGTGCCGATCGGCGTCGGCGTCGTTGCCGGTGAGCAGGTCGAAGTCGTGCCGGCGGGCGACGACGCTCGCCATCGCGCTGGGGCTCGACGGATCCATGCGGATCCTCTCGTCCCAGTCGAGCGTCATGAACGCCCAGCGCGGGTCGACGGTCGGGTTCACGACGGTCAGATCGAGGCCGTAGCGCTCGGCGATGAGCGCCCAGTAGCTGACGCTCGCCCCGCCGAGCGGGTCGGCCCCGAGGCGCAGCCCGCTCGCGCGCACGGCATCGAGGTCGAGGATGCTCGCGAGGTCGGCCACGTAGTGCTCGCGGTAGTCGTACCGCTCGGGCGCTGGCCGCGCATCCCGCCGCACCGCGCGGTTGCCGCCCGCGATGAGGGCGTTGGCGCGCTCGGCGATCCAGCCGGTGGCGTCACTGTCGGCCGGGCCGCCGTGCGGCGGGTTGTACTTGAAGCCGCCGTCGCGCGGCGGATTGTGGCTGGGGGTGATGACGATGCCGTCGGCGCGCGCGGCCGGGGTCGGCACGCTGCCGGTCACGCCGCCGGCGTTGTAGCGGATGATCGCGTGGCTCAGCGCGGGTGTCGGCACCCAGTCGTCGTTCGCGTCGACGAGCGCCGTCACGCCGTTGCCGGCGAGCACCTCGAGCGCGGTGCGCAGCGCCGGAGCGCTGAGCGCGTGGGTGTCGGCACCGATGAACAGCGGACCGCCGATGCCCTGGCTCGCGCGGTACTCGACAATCGCCTGCGTGATCGCGGCGATGTGCGTGTCGGTGAAGGCGCCGTCGAGGCTCGAGCCGCGGTGCCCGCTCGTGCCGAACGCCACCCGCTGGGCGGGGTCGTCGAGGTCGGGCACCCGGTCGGCGTACGCGCCGAGCAGGGCGTCGAGGTCGATCAGGTCGTTCGGCTGGGCGGGGGTACCGGCGCGGCTCATGCGCCCATCCAACCACCGCGCGGCGACGGCGGGATGCTCCGCCGTAGACTGCCGAGCATGACGAGCCCGGCCGCCGCCACCCCGGAGTCTTCCGCCCGCAGGTACAGCTACCTGGGCCCGGCCGGCACCTTCACCTGGCAGGCGCTCGGGCAGGTGCCCGAGGCCGTCGGCGCCGAGTGGCACCCGGTCAGCAACGTCGGCGAGGCCCTCGACGACGTGGTTGCCGGGCGCAGCGTCGCGGCGATGATCGCGGTTGAGAACTCCGTCGAGGGCGGGGTGAGTGCGACCCAGGATGCGCTCGCAACGATCCCGGGTCTGCGCATCGTGGGCGAGTACCTCGTTCCCGTCACCTTCAGCCTCGTGGCGGCCCCCGGGGTGGCTCTGGGCGATGTGCGGGTCGTGGCCGCGCATCCCGTCGCCTACGCGCAGTGCCGCCGCTACCTCGAGGGCGCGCTGCCCACCCACGGCCATCTGCCGGCCGCGTCGAACGTCGCCGCGCCGCTCGGACTGCTCGAGCCGGGGTCGGTCGCGCAGGCGGCGATCGCGCCCCCCGGCATCACCGCGCTGCACGACCTCGTCGAGCTCGCCGCGAACATCGGCGATAACGCCAACGCCGTCACGCGCTTCGTGCTCGTGAGCCGCAGCCGTGCGATCCCGCCGCGCACGGGCGCCGACAAGACGAGCATCATCGCCGAGCTGCCCGACGACGCCCCGGGCCGCCTGCTCGAGATGCTCGAGCAGTTCGCCACGCGCGGCGTCAACATGAGCCTCATCGAGTCGCGTCCGATCGGCGACGCCCTCGGGCGCTACCGCTTCGTCATCGACCTCGACGGCCACGTGCACGACGAGCGCGTCGCCGATGCGCTGCTCGGCCTGCGCCGCTTCAGCCCCAACGTCATCTTCCTGGGCTCGTACCCGCGTGCCGACGCCCGCCAGATCGAGGTGGTCTCGCAGTACGGCGACGAGGTCTTCACGGATGCGCGCGACTGGTTGCGCGCGATCCTCAGCGGCGAGCCCGACGGGTAGGGGTGCCGTCCCTCCCTGCGGGCTACGTCGCGCGCGGCACCCGCACCACGAGCGACGCCGGCGCCACGCGCGCGGCGATGGCCGTGACCTCGCCCATCGCTTCGCCGTCGATCTCGAACTCCTCGGCGCGCTCGAAAGCGAGCGTCATGCGGCGGCCCTGGAAGTAGCGCAGCGCGCGCACGGTCTTGTCGGCGGCCAGGATGCGCCGCCCCAGCTTGCTGCGCTGCAGCACGCCGTTCTCCCACGCCACGGCGTACCCCACGCGCATCCAGCCCCACAGGTTGCGGGGCCGCATCGCCACGACGTCGAGCAGTCCGTCGTCGATCTCGGCCTCAGGCAGCAGCAGCACGCCGCCCGGCAGGGTGCCGCAGTTGCCGATGAGCAGGGTGTGCACGGTCGTGGCGCGCTCGGGGCTGCCGTCGAGCGTGTAACGCACGCGCACGGCGTCGACGTCGCGCACGATGCGCGCGGTGGCCTCGACGTAGGCGAGCCAGCCGACCCTTTTCTTCAGCTCGGGGTTGGTGGCGCTGATCATCTTCGCGTCGAGCCCGATGCCGACCATCACGACGAAGGCGTGCGTCTCGGTGCCGCCGTCGGCGCGGGTGATCTCGGCGAGCCCCACATCGATGGCGTGGTCGACCCCGGTGGCGGCGAGGCTCACCGACTCGGCCATCCGGCCGATCGGCAGACCGAGGTTGCGCGCCAGCAGGTTGCCGGTGCCCGAGGGCACCAGCACGAGCGGGATGCCCGAGTCGAGCATCCCCTCGGCGACCGCACGCACCGTGCCGTCGCCGCCCGCGGCGATGACGGCCGCGACACCGGCGGCGATGGCCTCGCGCGCACGGCCCTGGCCCGGGTCGTCGACGCTCGTCTCGAGCCACAGCGATGGCGCCCAGCCGGCCTCCTGCTCGACGGTCGCGACGGCGGCCCGCAGGGCGTCGACGTCGACCTTCACCGGGTTGACGACGACAGCCGCGCGGGCGCGATCGGGTGCGCCGCCGGGGCTGCTCATGGCGTCAGGGTAGAGCATGCTGCTTGGCGGCCGCGTGCCAGACTAGAGGCGTGATCGACCCCCAGCTGCTGCGCGAGAACCCCGACATCGTCCGACGCTCGCAGCAGGCCAGGCGGGCGGATGCGCAGCTGGTCGACGCCGCCATCGAGGCCGACCGGCAGCGGCGCGAGGCGATCGCCGCCTTCGAGTCGCTGCGGGCCGAGCAGAACGCCCACGGCAAGCAGGTCGCGGCCGCGCCGAAAGAGCAGAAGGCCGCGCTCGTCGCCCAAGCGCAGCAGCTCGCCGCCGACGTGAAGGCCGCCCAGGCGGCGGCGACCGAGGCCGAGGCGCGGTTCGCGGAGGTCGCGGGGGGCATCCCGAACGTCATCATCGAGGGCGTGCCGGAGGGCGGCGAGGACGACTTCGTGACGCTGCGGGAGGTCGGCGCGAAGCCGACGTTCGACTTCGAGCCGCGCGACCACCTCGCGCTCGGCGAGCTGCTCGACGCGATCGACATGGAGCGCGGCGTGAAGGTCTCGGGCTCGCGCTTCTACTTCCTCAAGGGCGTCGGCGCGCGGCTCGAGCTCGCGCTCATGACCTACGCCCTCGACACCGCGCTCGATGCCGGGTTCACCCCGCTCATCACGCCGACGCTCGTCAAGCCCGAGGTCATGAGCGGCACGGGCTTCCTCGGCGCGCACGCCGATGAGATCTACTACCTGCCGAACGACGAGCTCTACCTGACGGGCACGAGCGAGGTCGCCCTCGCCGGCTACCACGCCGACGAGATCATCGATGTCAGTGCGGGGCCGCTGCGCTACGCGGGCTGGTCGACCTGCTACCGCCGCGAGGCCGGCAGCTACGGCAAAGACACGCGCGGCATCATCCGCGTGCACCAGTTTCAGAAACTCGAGATGTTCAGCTACATCGACCCGGCCGACGCCGAGGCCGAGCATGAGCGCCTGCTCGCGCTGCAAGAGGGCATGCTGCAGTCGCTCGGCCTCGCCTACCGCGTCATCGACACGGCGGCGGGCGACCTCGGCTCGAGCGCGGCCCGCAAGTTCGACGTCGAGGCCTGGGTTCCGACCCAGGGCGCGTACCGCGAGCTGACGAGCACGAGCAACTGCACGACGTTCCAGGCGCGGCGCCTCGGCGTGCGCTTCCGCGGCGAGGGCGGCAAGACGGCCCCGGTCGCGACGCTCAACGGCACGCTCGCCACGACCCGCTGGCTCGTCGCCCTGCTCGAGACCCACCAGCGCGCCGACGGCTCGGTCGTGGTGCCGGCCCCGCTGCGGCCCTACCTGCGCGGCCTCGAGGTTCTGGAGCCCGTGGGATGACCGAGCAGCGCCCGGCGGGCACCAAGCTCATCGCTCTCGACATCGACGGCACCGTGCTGCATGAAGACGGCACGCTGCCCGCCGCGGCGCTCGCCGAGGTGCACCGTCTGCGCGACGCGGGCCACGAGGTCATGCTCGCCACGGGCCGCTCGGTCGCGATGACCATGCCCGTGCTCGACCGCCTCGACATCACGCCGGCCTACGTCGTCGCGTCGAACGGCGCCATCCTGCTCAAGCGCGACGCGGATGCGCCGACGGGCTACCGACGGCACCACGTCGAGACCTTCGACCCCACCCAGGTGCTCACGAGCATCCGGCCGCATCTGACGCACGCCAACTACGCCGTCGAAGACGAGACGGGGCTCTACCGCTACACCGGCTGGTTTCCCGACGGAGCGCTCGGCGCGGTGAGCGAAGAGGTTCCGTTCGAGCAGCTGTGCGCCGAGCCCGCCACCCGCGTCGTCGTGATCTCGCCCGGACACGCGATGGACGAGTTCCTCGCCGCGGTCGAGCTCATGGGCCTGCACCAGGTGAGCTACAACGTCGGTTGGACGGCGTGGCTCGACATCGCGCCTGACGGCGTGAACAAGTCGACGGCGCTCGAGCGCGTGCGCTCGGCCTTGGGCATCCCGGGCGAGCACGTCATCGCGATCGGCGACGGCCGCAACGACATCGAGATGCTCGCCTGGGCGGCGGGGCTCGGCGGGCGCGGCATCGCCATGGGGCAGGCGCCTGAGGAGGTGCGCGCGGTCGCCTCCGAGGTCACTGCGCGCGACACCGACGACGGTCTCGCGCAGGCCCTCGCGACCGTCTGATCGGGATGCTCTCCGGGCCTTCCGGGCGAACGCATAGCACCCCCATCCGGACTGCGCAGCACCTCGTCGGCTAGTCTGGAAGACTGATGTCCAAGGAGGGCTGTCCGAGCGGCCGATGGAGCCAGTCTTGAAAACTGGTGGGCAGCAATGTCTCGTGGGTTCGAATCCCACGCCCTCCGCTCGTGCCAGGCCCGCCCGCGGCTCAGTTGCCACTCCGAGGGGGAAACCATGACCGAACCGATCCGTGACCGCGCGACGCGGTCGCTGCCGACGGCTCCCGTGCGGCACGGACGGCAGCGTCGTTCGCGCGCCATCACCACCATCCTCACCACCGTGGCCGCGGCGCTCGCCGTCGTCATGGTCAGCACCGTCTCGGTCGCCGCGATCACCGTGGCCCAGTTCAACGCCAACATCGACGTCGTCGACCTCGAGGTTCTTCCCGGCCAGGAGGCCCGAGAGATCCCCACGGTCGGTGAGTGGGAGGGCGGCTTCAACGTCCTCATCGTCGGCATCGACAACGAGCCCGGCCAAGCCGACGCTCGTGACCGCGGCGGCGCGACCCTCAACGACGTGAACATCCTCGTGCACGTCGCGGAGGACCAGCAGTCGGCCGTCGCCGTCAGCATCCCGCGCGACATGGTCGTGCCCATCCCGTCGTGCCCCGACCCCGAGGGCGGGCGGCCCTCCGCCGCGATGTCTGCCCAGCCGATCAACGTCGCCTGGTCGTACGGCGGGCTGAACTGCGTCGTGCTCACGGTCGAGGCGCTCACCGGCCTCACCATCCCGTACGCCGGGGCGATCTCCTTCAACGGCGTCGCGCAGCTGTCGAACGCTGTCGGTGGCGTCGACGTGTGCATCGACGCGCCGATCCGTGACCGGAACACCGGCCTCAACCTGCCCACCGCCGGCACCCACACGCTCGTCGGCGGAACGGCCCTGGCGTTCCTCCGCACGCGCTACGGCGTCGGCGACGGCAGCGACCTCGGCCGCATCAGCAACCAGCAGGTGTACCTCTCGTCGCTCATGCGCAAGGTGCAGAACGAGGGCGTGCTGACCGACTTCAGCAAGCTGTACGGCATCGCCCAGGTGGCCACGTCGACGATGCAGCTCTCGAGCAGCCTCGTCAGCCTCGACACCATGGTGTCGATGGCGCAGGCCCTGCGGAACGTTCCGACCGAGAACATCGTCTTCGTGCAGTACCCCGGTCGCACGGGCGGAACGGGCGTCTACACCGGCAAGGTGCAGCCGCTCACGCGTCAGGCCGACGAGCTCTTCGATCGCATCCGCAACGACGAGCGCTTCGTGCTCGAGGAGGGCAACACCGGGGTGGGCTCGGAGGTCGACCCCAACGCGCCGGTCGCCGAACCGACGCCGACGCCGACTCCCACCGAGTCGCGGCCGCCGAAGAACGGCAAGGTCGAGCCCGAGCCGACCGAGGAGCCGACGGTTGCGCCGGTCGAGCCGACCGAGTCCGCCGACGTGCTCGAGGGTGTGCAGGGCCAGACCGCGGCCGACTACACCTGCTCGGTCGCGAACTGACTGCGGGCATCCCGTGCCGCGGCGACGCTGTCGGCCGGTATAGTGGAGCCCGCATCAGGAGACGTCGCATAGTCCGGTCGAGTGCACCACCCTGCTAAGGTGGAGACCCCGTTTAGGGGTCCGAGGGTTCAAATCCCTCCGTCTCCGCGGAGCCTGGTCTGCGTTTCGAGCCCGTTCGGGTGGGAGTCGCGGGGCTGGTAGGCTCGAAGACGCTGGTTCTGGCCAGCATGCGCCCGTAGCTCAATGGATAGAGCATCTGACTACGGATCAGAAGGTTAGGGGTTCGAGTCCCTTCGGGCGCGCCACGCCCTCAGCGTCTGCTGGGGGCGTTTCTGCTGCATCGAGCAGCCACTGCAGCGGCACGCCTGTAACGTGCGCGAGAGCGATCAGCTGGCCACGATTTGGCCGCCGCTTTCCATTCACCCAGAGGCTTAGAGTCTCTCGCGATAGCTCGAGCTCGTCGGCGAGTTCCTGCATCCCACGGCCGGACTCGCGCACGGCCTTACGCAGATAGTCGGCCAGGTCAAAGACCGGCGCCTGTGTCATCGTCATGCCCAAAGTCTCGCACAATGTGCAAAACGCCACAAGAAACGCCAGACACGGATGCACAAAGTGAGTTCACAATGTGTACTCTGTCCGCATGACCAGCCCTCACAAGCCTCCTCACCCGGCCCTCGTCATCACGAGCCTCACCGTCGCCGCGATCGCGATCGCCGCCGTCTTCTGGATGCTGGCCTCGATTCACTGGCAGATCATCCCGTGAGTTGGCAGGCCATGGACGCTGTCGATCACGTCCCTCATCGAGCGGTCGGAGATCTCGAGTACCGCCTGCTGCTGAAGCTGGCCAACGTCGCCGCACAGGACGGCTCGCGCGCCTGGCGCAACATGCACGAGGTCGCCGCCGAGCTCGGCGTGAGCCTCCGCAGCATCCGCCGAGCCATCAAGGCGCTCGAGGACGAGCGACTCATCATGCGCGGCGACCAGCACTACGTCGACCACATTCGAGGCGACCGCCGCCCCGTGGTCTACGACCTCAACATGGACAAGATGCTCAACTGGGACCAGTACCACGGTCTCGATTTCGTCACCCTCGACGGGGTGACGCACGGGGTGACAGAGATATCCACAGAAACCCTCGACACGCCGCACGGGGTGACACACGGGGTGACAGCTGCTGTCCCGCATAGGGAACAAAGAGAACTATCTACCAAGACCAAGAAGGTAACTCAGGGTTCCGCGCGCGCGCGCGAGTGCCCCGTCTCAGAGAGGGTCTCTCCGAGCGGGCTGCACGACTTCACCCCAGGGGGCGTGTGCGTCAACTGCGCATACGAGGCGCGAGAGCTGGTGAGCGCATGAGCACCGTCGACCACCTCGTGCTCGTGAAGGTGCACATCCCCGCATCGGTCTACCGAGCCTGCGAGAGCACCGCACGAAGGCATGGCATGGAGGTCAGCGACGTCATCGCCGAGCACGCCTCTCACCTCGCGAAGAAGACGAAGACGCGACCCCGTCGCCAGTACACGCGCTTCACCGCCGAGCACCTCGAGCAGGCCCGCGAACTCGCCACCCTCGAAGGCATGAGCCAGCGCCGCATCGCCCGCATCGTCGGCGTCTCACCGTCGAGCATCCAGAACCACTGGCACCAGATCATCCGAAGGGACGCAGCATGACCATCACGACCACGCCGGCCAATCACCTCCGGTTCCTCGCCAGCCAACTCATCGACGAGGCGCACCGGCACGACGCCGAGCAGCGCCAGAAGATGAACCGCGCCGCGCAGCAATGCGCCGCCGCGTCGATCACGATCGGCAACCTCGCCAAGCGCTCGTGCATCGACCACGAGACCATCCGCAAGACCATCGCCGCAGCCGAGGCCATCATCGAGGCCGCGACCGAGGCGCTCGTCGCCGCCACCCTCCTCCGCACGCCCGAACTGCACACCGAAGGGACCACCTCATGAAGAAGAAGCTCAACCCGTTCGCCAAGGCCAAGACCACGATCGAGCAGCGCGACGGCAACGCCGTCGAGCCCGCGCCCGAGACCGACACCCCGCACGCCCGCCGCGGCAAGGCCGCGTGCGGCATCACCGCCACCCGGAAGGGCGTGCACGTCACCTGCGCCCTCCCGATCATGCACGTCGGCCCGCACCAGGACGGCGGCATCGAGTGGAACCGCTCAGGCATCGAGAGCCTCGTCGCATGAAGACCCTCAGCCTCGACGACCTCGAGCGCGAGACCGCCGCCGTCGAGCAGCTCACACGCCGCATGGTCGCCGCCCAGCTCATCAGCGAGAACACCGACCCCGAGGCCTACAACCGCGAGGCCATCCGCGTCATGGGCGAGTGGCTCCGCATGGACCGCAGCGAGCAGCTCGTGCAGTTCCTCGTCGTAATCAAGGCCAACACCCTCAACTACCTCGCCGCCCACCCCGAGGCGCGCGAGGCAGTCGAGCAGGCCGCGATGGATGCCGTGCACGCCGAGCGAGCAGACCGCCGATGAACCGCGGGCCGGGCAGTCTCGCAGACCCGAGCGCACCCGTCGAGAAGTGGGGAGGGCGCAAGGCACAGCAGTACGTCAAGCTCACCCTCGCCACCTACGGCACCGTGTGCTGGCTCTGCGGTCTGCCCGGCTCGAACTCCGCCGATCACGTCATCCCGAGATCACGAGGCGGCGCAGTCTACGACCTCGCCAACCTCGGCCCCTCACACCGCAAGTGCAACTACGCACGCGGCAACCGAGACGCCACAGCACCCAGCCAGATCGTCGAGAACGGCATGGCGTTCTTTAGTTCCTAGCCCTCGGAAACCCGCGCGCAGCCCCGTCCATTTCTCCCCAAAAGCCCCGGAAAAACGGGGAACCGAGCTGAATCGAGCAGACCATGACGAACCCGAACGAATGGCAGCCGCCCCTGCCCGGGCTCGACGTCGACTCGATCGTCGGCGGCATCCGCGGCTCGCTTCGCAAGGCGGTCGAGGCCACCCTCGACGAGCTCAAGAGCGAGGGGCTGCTGACCCCGGTGCACACCGCGAGCGCGCAGCTCGCGCTGCACCTCGCCGACGGTGTAGAGCGCGCCGCGATGCGCGGGCAGGGCGCAGCCATGGCGATGGCCAGCGCGCAGCTGCTCGCCGCACTCGACACCCTGCCCAAGCCCCTCGACGCGACCACTGCCGACGCCTTCGGGCAGCTCGTGCAGTCCCTGCTCGAGAGCGTCGACAAGACGTGACCGCCGCACCGAAGTACGCGACCCCGCGCACGCCGGCACGCCGCACCCACGGAGCCGCGATCGCGAAGGTCGCCGAGGCGCTCGGCAAGCCCCTCATGCCCTGGCAGTGGCAGGTCGCCGACGTCGCCACCGAGATCGACGAGCACGGCCGCTTCGTCTACGAGACCGTCGTCGTCACCGTCCCGCGACAATCCGGCAAGACCACCCTCGTCGGCGCGATGCAGCTGCACCGCGCACTCATCACGCCCGCCGCCAAGTGCTTCTACACCGCGCAGACCGGCAAGGATGCCCGCAAGCGGTTCGCCGACCTCGTCGAGCTCGTCGACCAGTCACCCCTCAAGGCCGTCACCCACACCCGATGGAGCGTCGGCAGCGAAGCGCTCAGCGTCCCCATCCAACGCTCGAGCATCAACCTCTTCGCGCCGAAGCTCGACGCCCTCCACGGCGAGACCCCGCACCTCGTCACCCTCGACGAGATATGGGTCTACGACGAGCTGCTCGGCACCGGCCTGCTCGAGGGTGCCATCCGCCCCGCCCAGCTGCAACTCCCCGGCCGCCGCCAGGTGTGGATGGTATCGACCGCCGGCACCGCCGCCTCGACCTTCATGCGCACCTGGGTCGACCGCGGCCGAGCCGCAGCGACCGGCTCCGCCGAGCATCCCACCCTCGCCTACTTCGAGTGGTCCGGCGAACCCGGCGACGACCTCGAAGACCCCAAGGTCATCGCCGGATTCCACCCCGCCGTCGGCCACAACGGGCTCACGGCCGAAGACGTCATCGCCGCCATGCCAGAGTCGCGCGCCGAGCGATACCGCGGCTTCGGCAACGTGTGGCTCGAGGCATCCGACCCGCTCTTCTCCGAGGAGGAGATCGCCGCCGTCACCCGCGACCCCGCCGAGGTGCCGAGCGTGCGCGACCTCGCCATCACCTACGAGATCGCGCCGGCCAACGAGTGCGGCATCGTCATGGCCAGCTGGCGCGACAGCGAAGGCGCACCCTGCTCCCGAGTGCTGCACACCGCACCCGGCACGACCTGGATGCACGACCTCATCGTCAGCCTCTACCACGACTGGCAGCCGGCCGTGGTCGGCGGCGACGACGGCGGCCCGACTCGCCGCCTCACCGACCAACTCCGCCGCACCCTCGGCGAGGAACGCATCGCCACGCTCGGCGCGCGCGACTTCGGCACCGCCTGCGAAGCCTGGGTCACCATGCTCCGCGACAAAGAGCTCAAGCTCGACGGCTCCCGCATCATGGCCACCGGCCTCGCGCACCTCGTCATGAAGCGCGTCGGCGACATCACCCGGTTCGGCCGCAACGAATCCACCGGCCCCATCGTCGCCCCGATCGCCTCCGCCGTCGGCATCTGGCTCTGGGACCACCGCGACCCCGCCCCCGACGAAGCGCCCCTCATCGTCTCCTAGTGCACAAAGTGCGAGCGACACGCCGCACAATGTGGAGAATCTGACGAGCGCGCGCATCGTGTGCGCGTGCCTACCCTCGTCGAACGTCTCGCCGCGCGGCTCGGCTTCGAGCGCAGCGGAACCCCCTACGGCTCCGCCCTGACCGACTCGTCTGGCCTGCAGATGATCGGCCTGCAGCGATACCTCGACGCCGTCGAGCCGTACATCGCCGCGACTCGCGCGAACGCCATGACCGTCGGCACCGTCAGCGCCGGCCGCCAGACCATCGCCACCGGCCTCGGCCGCATCCGCTGGATGCCCAAGCGCGGCAACGAGATCTTCCTCGACTCGCCCATCATGCGCCTGCTCGAGCAGCCCGAGGCCGGCATCCCGCGCTCGACGACGATGACCTGGACCATCGACGACCTTCTCTTCCAGCCTCACGCCTGGTGGATTGTCGACACCGACGCGCCCGGCCGCGGCCGCGACTTCTACGGCTGGCCGACCTGGGTGCGCCGCGTGCCCCCGCACGAGTGCCACTTCGACAGCCGCGGCGTGCTCGTGCGCGCCTTCGACCGACCCGTCGACCCCCGCGACGTCATCCGCTTCGACTCCCCGCTCGGCACCGGCCTGCTCGACACCGGCAAGCGCACTATCCGCCGCGCGATCGCCATCGAGCTCGCCGCCGCCCACGCCGAAGACAACCCCGTCCCCTCGATCGACCTCCACGACACCGAGCAGCCCGCCCTCGTCGGCGACGCCCTCACGCAGCTCCTCACCTCGTGGAAGGAGGCCCGCGCCAAGGGCGGCGCCGCCTACACGCCCAAGCGCATCGAGGCAAGGGCTCTCGGCCAGCACGCCGAGCAGCTGCTCATCGAAGGCCGCCGAGCCCTCAGCCTCGACCTCGTGCGCCACATGAACCTTCCCGCCTGGGCCGCCAGCACCGCGGTCGAGGGCGCGACCATGACCTACGACAACCGGTCACTGCGCAACTGGGAACTCGTCGACCTCACCTACGCCGGCTACCTCGCCGCGATCGGCGACCGCCTCTCCATGCCCGACATCACCCCGCGCGGCTGGACCGTTGAGCCCGAGCTCGACGCCTTCACCCGACCCACCCAGAAGGAGCGCTTCGAGACCTACGCCATCGGTCTCGACAAGGGCTTCATCGACCAGGCCTACATCGACGCCCAAGAGGGCTGGACCCGGTAAGGAACCCCATGCACATCACGCTCGAGCAGCTCCGACTCCTCCGCGACCGCGGCCACATCACCCCGGCCCGGTTCGTCGCCCTCGCCGCCCAGTGCTCGGCAGGCGCACAGATCGCCCCGCCCGAGCTCACCATGCAGCTCGCGGGCGCGAATGCCTTCACGCTCGCCGCCGACGACGAGGCGGGCGACGGCTCGCTCATCCTCACCGCCGACGTCATCACCCGGTACGACGCCCCGATCGAGGGCGCCGGGCTCTACATCCACGGCGGCGCCCTGCAGCCGCGCGAGCCCCTCAGCAAGGTCAAGGCGCTCCGCGATCACAACCACCACGAGCCCGTCGGCTACCTGCTCGACATCGACGACGACCGCCAGAAGGCCCGCTTCCGCATCGCCCCGCACGAGGCCGAGCGCGTCCGCTACGAGTACGAGAACAAGCTCCGCGACGGCCTCTCCGTCGGCTTCGGTGTGCGCGAGTACACCTTCGACGACGACGGCTACCTCCACGTGCACCGCGCCGACTTCTACGAGGTCAGCCTCTGCGCCATCCCCGCAGTCCCCGAGGCCGGAGTCTCCGGCGCCGCATCCCTCACCCAGAACCGAAAGGACAACCCCGTGAACCGAGCCCAGCTCGCGGCGGCCCTCGCCGCCGGCACCCTCACCCAGGAGGAGCACGACTCCGCCCTGGCAACCCTCGACCGCATCGAGGCCAACCCCGCCCGCCCCGCGACCCCGCCCGCTCCCGAGCTCGCCGCTGGCCCCGAAGCGCAGCCGACCACCGGCCAGCGGCGCCTCGAGGTCAACGAGCCCAACATGACGCTCGAGACCGTCGTGCGCCGCATGAGCGCCGCCGCCAACACCGGCCGCATCAGCGACTTCCAGCTCGCGATCGCCGACATCCTCCCCGCGAGCGACGCGGGCGAGGCCTTCACCCGCCCTGAGTGGCTCAACGAGCTGATGCGCGCCGACGACACCACCCGCACCTGGGTCAACGCGATCGGCACCCCGCAGCCGATGACCAGCATGAAGGGCACCGGCTGGCGCTTCGTCACCGAGCCCGACGTCGAGGAGTACGCCGGCGACAACACCGAGGTCGCCTCCGGCGAGGTCGACACCGAGCCCGAGACCTTCACCGGCTGGGAGATCGCGGCCGGCTGGGGCGTCGCCCGCTCGCTCATCCAGTTCGCCGACGAGGAGTTCACTCGCTCCTTCTGGGCCGCGACCGCCCGCAGCTGGAACCGCAAGACCAACGCCGGCGTCCGCACCCGCCTGCTCGCCGCCGCCACCGCGCCCGGCCTGCTCACCACCGGCGCGGGCGGCACCGCCTCCGCCGCGGCGAACAACGTCACCGCCTTCCTCAAGCAGCTCATCCGCGACGTGCGCGCGATCGACGGCGGCCGCGCCAACCGCATCGCGCTCGGCGCGACGCAGTTCGGCCTGCTCGAGGACCTCGCCACCGAGAACCTCCCGCTCTGGCTCAAGAGCGCCGAGATCACCCTCGACATCAGCGAGGCCACCGCCGAGGCCGCCTCCGGCCGGATGCTCATCTGGCACGACCCCGCCCTCGCCGCCAACCAGGGCGTCGCCTTCGACAACCGCTTCGCGACCGTCAAGGAGACCCCGCGGCTCGAGCTGTCGGCCATCAGCGTCTCCCACGCCAAGATCGACCTCGGCGTGTGGGGTGCGATGCGGCTCGACATCCACGACCCGCGCGTGCTCATCAAGCGCGTCGCGGGCGAGACGCAGCCCACCTGATAGGCCGGGCGCCCCGAGTCCCCGGCACGGCTCGGGGCGCCCGCACCACCCACCCGCCCACCATCGACGAGGGACACCATGGCCACCTGGCACGACGCCGCATCCGCCCGCACCTTCTGGGCGGCAGCGCCCAAGAGCGACACGCTGCTCGAGCAGCTGCTCGACGTGTCGCGCGAGCAGATCGTCATCGCCATGAGCAGCCATGCCCCCGACGACGACGACGTGCCCGAGCGCATCCGCCTCGCTCAGGTGAAGAACGCCCGCGCCCTCTGGGAAGAGAACCGCGCCAACCTCACCGGCGACGAGAGCGGCATCGGCGACTTCACCATGCAGCAGAACCCCGCCTCCATGGGCGCCGCTGTGCGCCGCCTCCTCGCCCTCCCCGTCGAGGTCGGCTGATGTCCGCCCGCACCCTCGTCGCCGCCGCCCTCGGCGAAGTGTTCCCCGACTTCGACGTCATCGACACCTTCACCGTCGTCGGCGAGCGAGAGCCAGGCGACGGCACCTTCCTGCAGGTGTTCTCCGACGGCTTCCTCCCCAGCGAGAAGCAGGGCATCCTCCGCGCCCGCTTCAAGGTCTGGCTCTGCATCTCCACCCGCGACGCCAACGAGGTCGAGGACGAGCTCGAGCAGCTGCTCCCCACGTTCTACGCCGCACTCGAGCAGCTCGACTGGCTCGTGTGGACCGAGATCAAGCCCGGCATCCACCCCGACAACTACTACGGCTACGAGGCCGAGATCATCACCGAGACCGACCCCCTCATCTAGGAGACCACCATGACCATCGCACCGCTGCAGCACAAGAAGATCGCGAACATCCGGTTCGAGATCGGCGGCATCAACTACGGCCGCCACACCCCCGAAGCATCCTGGGCGCCCACGATGCAGACCGTCACCTACCAGGGCGGCACCGAGGACGCGATCGTGCAGGACATCGACGTCACCGCCTGGGCCTGCAACCTCCGCGTCCCGCAGGACTTCCAGAACCCCGACAGCCTCTTCAACTTCCTCATCGACCACGCGGGCGAGGTCGCCTCCGTCACCTACCAGCCCGACCCGCTCGCGCCGTTCACCGTCACGGCCGACATCGTGCTCACCCCGCCCGCCCAGATCGGCGGAGCCCGCGGCCAGTTCGTCGAGACCACCATCGCCTGCCCCTCGACCGCGCCCGTGCGCACCTTCGAGTCGCTCGCCGCGCCCACAATCACCAGCGTCACCCCGAACACCGGCCCCGACGAGGGCGGAACCCTCGTCGCGATCGTCGGCACCGGCTTCGCCGGGGTCTCCGCCGTCACCTTCGACGGCGTCGACGCGACCGCCTTCCACGTCATCAGCTCGACCCTCATCCACGCCACCACGCCCGCCGGCACGGTCGGCGCGGCCAACGTCGTCGTCACCAACGCCGTCGACGACTCCGCCGCGGGGACGTTCACCTACGCCTGATGATCTCCATCCTCGACTCCCGCGAGCTGCAGGCGACCCTGCTGGCCATGAAGCGAGCACCCTCCGAGGTGCGCAGCGCCATGACCGCAGCCGCCCGCAGCGACGTCACCCCCAAGTGGCGGCAGGAACTCGAGACCCGCACCCGACCCGGCTTTGAGCGCACCGTCATGATGCGCGGCGCGGGCGCCAACGTGTCGACCAACGGCATCGGCGTCCGCGCCGCCACCAGCCGGCGAGCCCTCCGCGGCGGCTTCATCCCCGCCGAGCACTGGCCCGGCGTCGAGTTCGGCGCCCGCACCTTCCGAGCCCGCTACAACCGCCGAAACCCCGGCGGAGGAAGAACCCACCAAGTGACCCGAACCCTGAACCGCCAGTTCCGCGGGCGCGTCAAGTTCGGCCGCATCGCCTTCGACGCCGCGAGCGTCGTCGGCACCGCCTACGTCGCCGCCACCGTGACCGCGATCGTCGCAACCCTCCGACGCCTCACCGATGCCGAGGCAGGTGACAGCTGATGGCCGGCAAGGGCATCGTCATCAACTTCGTCTCCGATATCCGCCGATTCATCAAGGGCACCGACGACATCGGGGAAGCGCTCGAGCAGGTCGCTGACAGCCTCGACGACGTCGCCCGCGAGGGCGAGGGCGCGACCGAGCAGCTCGAGCGCAGCTTCAAAGACCTCACCAAGGTCATCGACCAGGAGACCGACGACGCCGCCCGGAAGATGGCGCGCAACATCGACCGCGGCACCGACCAGGCCAAGCGCGACCTTGACGAGCTCCGCAACGAGAGCCGCCAGAACTTCGCCGAGACGTTCTCCTCATTCGACGGCTCGATCGAGTCCCTGCTCGACGGCATCCAGGGCACCCTCGGCGGCGTCACCGCAGGCCTCGGCAGCATCCCCGCATTCGCAGCCGCCGCGGCGGGAGCCGCAGGCCTCGGCCTCGTCACCGGGGCACTCGTGAAGCAGCAGGAAGAGGCCGACAAGCTCCGCACGAACCTCGCCAACGCATACCGCGAGGCGGCCGAAGCCGGCCGCGACTACCTCTCATCGGTGCAGATCACCGCCGAAGCCACCGACATTCTGCTCAACCCCGACCGCAAGGGCGAGCTCGAGCGGTACCGCAGCGAAGCGGAACGAATCGGCGTCGACATCAACACCTACGTCAGCGCCCGCGCCGGTGACCTCGACGCCCTCGCCTACGCCATCGAGCGCGCCCAGGCCGCCGAGGGCGAGCGCGCCGACCGTCTCGTCGAGCAGTACGGAGCCCAGGGCCGCAAGATCGACGAGCTCAGCGACGGCGCCTACGCCGGTCTGCTCTACGACCTGCAGCGCCTCGCCGGGCAGCACGAAGAGAACCGCGAGGCCGCCCAGGGGTACGCCGACTACGTCGCCACCACCAGCCGCGAGGAGCGCGAGAACATCGCCCGCGTGCGCGGCGCTGAGCAGGACCGCTGGGACGGGCTCGCCGCCCGCTACGACGAGGCCGCCGCCCGCCCGCCCATCACCATCGAGACCGAGCTCGAGCAGCCCGACACCGACCGAGTGCGCCGCACCACGCAACAGACCTTCGAGCGGCAGCCGCTCGTCGTGCGCGCCCGCCTCGTCACCCGAGAAGGCAAGGAGCTCACCGGATGACCGCGCCCACCATCACCGGCCTCACCACCGCCGCGACCAGCACGCCGCTGCTCATCGAACCGTGGCGCACCACCCAGGAAGCGCAGACCATCGTGCACGACGTGCAGGGCGCCGCCTCGCCCTGGGTGACCCTCGAGGCCGCCCGCACCCGCGAGGGCACCCTCTCCGCTCTCTACGGCACCGAGGCCGCAGCCGAAGCCGGCCGCGCACTGCTCACCACCCCGCAGCTCTTCGAGATCACCTACACCGACCGGCCCACGCTCGAGCAGACGTTCGCCGTCGTCGGCCCCGTCGAGGTCGAGCTCCGCCGCGACCGCAAGTACTGGACCGTCCGCTGGCAGTACCGCGAGGTGACGGCATGATCGTCGACCAGCACGAGGTCCGCATCTTCTCCGGCAGCACCGAGCTGAAGGCCGTCGAGAACGCCGGCACCATCACCGCCGACCGCGGATGGTCGCCGCACGTTCAGGGACGCATCACCGTCGCCGCACCCACCGACGACGCTCTCACCGAGCCGGGCACGCTGCTCACGATCGAGCTCGTGCAGCGCTTCGGCGACGTCGGCGTCGTGCGCGACCTCACCGACCGTTGGTGCGGTCCCGGCCGCACCCTGGCCGACCTCACCGCCGAAGTGTGCGGCCCGGGCCGTACCCTGGCCGACCTCACCGCCGAGCTCATCACCGCGAACTCATGGAACACGCCCGTCCGCCCCGCCACCGGCCGCACCTTCTACCTGCTCGTCACCGAGCGCACCCGGAAGCGCGGCGAGCACACGCTGCAGCTGGCGAGCATCGAGGCACTCATGCAGGACTGGCTGTGGTACGCGGTCGACGTGAACCTCGAAGGGCAGCCCCTCACCATCCAGGCCAGCAGCCCCTCCCAATTCCTCGAGGCAATCGATGCAGCCCACCGCGCTCACGTTCCGTGGTTCCCTCCGCTGCTCGAACCCACCACCCCCGCCCCCGACTTGCTTCCGTATCGTGTGATGGCCCACCCGGTGACGATCACACCCACCACCCACGAGATCGGCACCGGAGAAGGAACCACGGCGCGCCTCTATGACCTGCTGAATCAGGCCCGCCAGCGCCTCTATTCCCCCGGAGACGGCACACTACGTCTGGTCGACTACCCGTACACCTCACCCGGCGAGATCACTGTAGAGCCCGGCCTCAACCTCATCGACTGGGAGATCACCGACGACCGGCCCCGGATGCTTCTCGTGCGCTACACCGGCACCGCCAGCAACCCCTCCGCGCGGCCCGTCTACTGGAGCGACCCCGAAGAGTTCGCCGCCACACGCTACGCCGAAGCCTGGCCGCCCGAGCGCATCGTCGAAGCCCCACATGCCCCGATCATCACCGACAACCCGGGCGTTGGGGAGGTCGAACCATACCTCGAGCGCATCGGCCTCGACGAATCCCCGATCAAGCTCCGGACGATCAATGACTACTCGGTCATGCCCGGCTCACCAATCACCTACACCCTCCCCGGCGAGTCTGAAGAAACGGACTCGATCGACGCGATCACCTGGCAACTCGGTGGCCGCTGGGAGATGGACATCTGGGTCTAGGAGGACTCTGTGACACTCAGCAGCCCCGACGCAAACAACATTGGCAGATACCGCGAAAGCGACTCGCTCGACCTGACCCTCAGTGATCTCCTAAACCTCGGGCTCGACGAAGTCAGCGCGCGCCTGACCACGCTCCGACCCCGCTACTGCGAACTAACCGTCACGGCGGCCGCAGTGCCCAACAACACGACCTCCGTGCTCGGCACGGCCGGCGCCCTCGCCTACACCGCGGTCGCCGGCACTTCGGCCTGGCGCGACCCGACCACCAACCCGCAGCGCATCACGCCGAACGTGCCCGGCCGCTACCTCGTCATGCTCGAGGTCGAGTGGGTGTCGAACACGACCGGGTTCCGCGTCATCCAGCTCGCCCGCAACGGCACGTCCGTGAACCGGGTGCGCGACATCGTCGCGGCGTCGGCCGACTCGGTCGGGTCGGCGCAGCTCGCGACCGAGTACACGATGAACGGCACCACCGACTTCATCAGCGCCACCGTGTTCCAGAACTCCGGCGGCAACCTCAACGTCACCGCCCGCCTCGTCGTCCGCTACCTCGGGCCCGCCTGATGGCCACGCTCGTCGCCCCCGTGCCCCACACACGGCCAGGGAAGGCGCAGGTCTACCTGCGGCCCGAAGCGGTCGCGCTGCTCGAGCGTGCGACCGCGATCTACGGCCAGCCGATCTACCCGACCGGGTCACGCTCCGGCGGCCGCACCTACGCCGACCAGCTGCTGCTGTGGGAGCGGCACCAGGCCGGCGGGCCCGTCGCCGCGCATCCCGACCGTGGCCCGCGTCCCCACATGCGCTACGGCGCATTGGACATCGACGACGAGAGTGCGCGCGCCGCGATGCGTGCCGCCGGCTGGCTGGCGACCGAACCGTCGGAGTGGTGGCACTTCGAGCACCCCGACGCGCGACGCTGGCCCGTCGTCACCGACCCGATCCTCGCAACCCAGAAGGAGCCCACCATGCCCACTCTCGTCGCCCTCGTCGTCGGCAACCCGCCCCGCACCAACGGAGACTATGCGCTCATCGGTGACGGCGCGGTTGTCGGCCTTCGAGCCAAAGAAGATGCCGACCTCATCAACATCGCCAAGCGCGCGATGCACGACCGCGAACCGATCTACGGCAACCAAGCCGACCAGCTGCAAGCCCTCTTCGCGCGCGTCGCACACAAGCCCGCCATCGACTACAGCCGACTCGCCGACGAGATCGTCGACCGGCTCGGGCAAGTTGCGACACCGAGCGCGGTGATCGACGAGCTCGCGGGGCGGCTGACGCGATGAGCGAAGAATCGCCCCAGTCAATCCGAGGCGAGCTCGCCGCAGTGCGAGCTGAGCTTTCGCAGGTCTCCAAGCAGCTCACCGAGGTCACCACGCGGCTCTCGGTGATGGGAGATCACGAGTCCCGCATCCGCGCGCTCGAGCAGCAGGTCGCCCGCAGCGCGTGGCTCCCCGTCATCGTGACGAGCGTTCTCATGGCAGCGCTCGGTGCGCTCGTCGTCCGCATCATCGACGTCGGCATGTGAGCCGGCAGAACAGGAGCATCATGAGCAAGTTCGCAGACCCCCGATTCTGGGTCGACACCCTCGACCGCGCGATCGCCACCTTCGCGCAGGCAGCGCTCGGAGCGATGGGCGCCGGCACGGTCGGCCTCATCGCGGTCGAGTGGGGCGCCGTGCTCTCGGTCGCCGGCTTTGCAGCTGTCGTCTCGGTGCTGTCGTCGATCGCCTTCCGCGTGCCCCAGGGCGACACGGTGCAGAACCGCATCGACGGCCGCAGCCCCTCGCTCTAGTCAGCGACGGCGAGCACGGTGCGGCGCAGGTTCTCCGGCTGCGTCTGCACATAGCGTCGAGTCGTCGCCGGGCTCGAGTGGCCCAGCAGTTCCTGCACCACGAACACGTCGCGGTCGACCTGGTAGGCAAGGGTTGCGAAGCGGTGCCGCAACGTGTGCAGGGTGAAGTCGCCCGGGAGCAGCCTCGTCGCGATCTTCCCGACCCAGCGAGGCGAGAGGTGCCCGCCGTCGTCGCCGGGGAATGCATACCCCTCAGGGAGTGCGAGCAGCACCCGCGCGAGCCCGTCAGGGAGCGGCACGACGCGCTCGCGGTTGCCCTTCCCGTGCACGACGAGGGACCAGCCGACGAGGTCTTCCATGAGGTCGCGGGAGTGGATGCGTGCGATCTCGGAGCGGCGGAGGCCGACCTCGGCAGCCAGGCGGAGGATGAGGCGGGCGCGCACATCGCCCGATGCGACGGCCTGCCTGTAGACGCTCTCAGGGGTCGGGCGGGCGCGACCGATCGCGGCCTTCACGCGCGGCAGCGCGAGCGCGGGGTTCTCGCTCGTGCGGCCCGTAGCGACCGCCCAGCGCCAGAAGGACAGGAAGGTCGACCGGCGCCCTCTTCGGGTCTCTACGGCCCAAGTCTGGGCTGCAGCGTAGGCGACTAGCTCGGCCCCGGTGAGTTGCCACGGTCCGGCGGGTGCGCGGCGGGCGAGGTGCTCGAGGTGCTGTCGTCGTGTGTATCGGGTTGTGGCAGGGGCGCCGGCCGCGGTCTGCTCCGCTAAGTACTCGTCGATCGCCTGCCCCCACAGGTGAGAGTGAGTCATGGTGATTGTCTATCGGCTTTCGCCGACATCCTCTGTCAGCCCGGAATCGGGAGTAGAGCGGCTGAATCGCGCGGCGATCGCGGGGAGCTGCGACCAGGCCAACATCTCACGCCCCAAGCACATTTGGCCCCGTGACTCTTGCCAACCGTTCTCCATGGTTCCAGGGGTGCAGTCGCATTGCCGATTAGCCACGGTCGGCCTCCCCGGAATCGGGCGAACTGCGCACGGGTTCTCTCGGGAAGATCACGAACGTGCCGAATCGCCCCGTCACCAGAATCGGCCCGCGGAACTCGTCATTCCAGCCCAACCGCTTCCAGCGGATCCCGCCCCAGTACGGCACCATCACTGCTCTCCTGTCGTCGTCGTGCTGGAATCGGGCGTACCTGGCACGGTCTCCCAGAGCGTGCGCTGCACGCCCTCCGTGCCGCGTGGAGTGCGAGCGCGGCTCGGGGTGTGCCAACCACCGCGAGCGGGCCGCGAAGCGACCACGCGATAGCCAGCACCCCGCAACGACGCACCGCTCTCGCCCTCCTGCGTGTAGGTGATCAGTCGGTCGTAGCCGAGCGCGAAAGTGACCGCGCGCGCGGCCCCATAAAGCTTCGAGTTCGCGTTCGGCGTGCCGTCCGTCGCCGTACGGATGACCTCAAGAGTCGTGCCCTCGGCGTCGATCACACGACTGACAGGTCGCCCGACGATCGCGACGCCGACCAACTGGGCGCCCTTCGCGACACCGATCGAGAACTTGTGGCCGCGAGGCGCGTCGTGGTGGCGGTGGTGTTCGGCGACGAAGGCGCAGGCATCAGCGAAGCTCACCGGCACTATGCGCAGGCTCACGAGCTGGCCCCGGAATCGGGCGATGTCGGGGCGTAGTCGGACGAGTCATCGAGCACCGACGTGCCGAGCTCAAGAAGGTCCGGCAGATCAAGCGCAAAGCGATGCGCGTAGGAGTGGTCGCTGAACAAAGCCACGGGCTCGTGGTGGTCTAGAGCGACCGCGTACGGGTACATGTCCCGTTCTGGGCCAGGGTTGTCGTAGATGCGCACAAACGTCGGCGTGCCGATCATGGTGATGTTCGTGCTCTTCCTCACTGCTCGGCCTCCTCGGAATCGTGTGATCTACGCACCGCGATGCCGCCTGATCTCGCGGCCCAGCGCTCCGGCCTCGCGCGGGGTCATGCCCATGCCGGGCAGGTACTTCCGGAGAGTGCGCGAACTGGTGCCCATCGTGCGTGCGGTCTCGCGGTAGCCAGCGCCATCCTCGAGCAGCTGGCGCGCCTGCTGCAGCTGGGCCGGGGTCATCCTCGTCGACCTCGTAGAAGTGCCGCGCCCGCGTAGACGAGCACGAGCGCGCCGAGCAGTGGTGCGACGACATCGAAGCCCGTATCGGCGAGCTCGTCCGGCAGCGGGCTCACGTCGACGCTGTGGCCGATCTCGCACGGCTCGCTCGGGCAGGGCTCGACGGTCGCGATCGGGGACTCCAGGCCCGGGATGTCGGGGCTGGGCGTGCGGTCGACGTCGCTCATGAGCTCGAGACCTCGATAGGCTCGACGAGCGCCCAGAAGTCGAGCTCAGCCTCGAGGTCGGCTACAGAACAGAAGGTTAGGGGTTCGAGTCCCTTCGGGCGCGCCACTTCAAGGTGGGGTGAGATCGTGAATCGACGCGAGGCGATCCTCCACATCGGAACCCACAAGACGGGAACCACTGCCTTTCAGGCTGCTCTTCGGCGGAGCCGTGAATCACTTCGCGCCGCCGGTGTTCACGTCGTGGCCGACATGGAGTCAGGCCAGTGCCTCTCGTTGGCGAACGAGGCCGTGCGCGAGACGTTGATCTTCCCTGCCCGCACGGGCAACCCTGATCTGCTGCTGCCAGAAGCCCGTCGTTACGCCCGTCGATGGCTTCGCGAACAGTTTGCATCCGAGCATCCACGCGTAATCGCCTCGCACGAGGCGTTGAGCTTCGTGCGGACGGAGGCGGAGGTGCGTCGAATCAAGCGGCTCATGGCGGGCCGCCGCGTGACCGTCATCGTGGTGCTGCGCGATCCGGTCGCGTATGCCCGCTCCTTCGCCGAGCAGCTTGCCAGCATGGGGTTCGCGAGCGAAAGCCGGTACGCCAGCTCGTTTATGAACGTCTCGCCTCGGTCGTGGTTGCTCGACACCGATCGCCTCCTGGCGGTGTACCGGCGAGTCTTCGGCCGTCGGTCGGTGATCGTTCTTGACTACGACGAGGTGCGTCGATCGGGGTCGGTGACGCGAACGCTCTGGGAGATGGCGGGGCTGCCCGTTCCGGAGGATCCTTCTGTGCTGGATGCGTGGGAGAACGTGTCGGCCGCGAAGCCGCCGCACCCACCCGCTCGCCGGTGGGCGCACCGCGAGTGGGAGTGACGGTGACGTCAGCCTGAGGCGCCCGAGCGGCCGGCCTGCAAGGTCGCGATGTGCTCATCGCGAGCCCGAATCTCGGCGTGCAGGCGATCGACCTCCCGGTGGAGCTCAGCGGCGACGCGATGCGCCCGTTCCGCCTCCTCGCGCTCACGGGTGAGCGTTTCCGTCGCGTCTGCTGTCGATCCCAGCAGTGCCTCCGCGGCGTGACGCGCCCCTGTCTCGCGTCGAGCGACCTCTCGTAACTGCTCGACCAGCGCTTCGAGCTCGGCGATTCGTGCGTCGTCGCTCACCGGTGCCGACATCCGAATCAGCGACGGATCGACGATCTCTCGCCATGCCTGCTCTGCGGCCGCTCGAGTCACGCGATCAGAAACGAGGGGCCCGAGAACCGACCACAGGTAGTCGAAGTCGATCGCAAACCGAGGAAAATTGACGATGATGGGTGTCACACCGGCACTCGAGACAACGTCGAGAAGATCCCACAGACCCTTTCCGAGGGTGTTGGCGACCGCGTCGGCCGTGGTCTCCGCGACGACACCGCCCGCGTGGATACCCCACGAGTCCCACTTCCATTCATCGCCGCTCGTGGCGATGGCTCGGTTCAGCCGATCGCGAACCGACCGGCTCATGCTGGCGTCGCGGCGACGACGGATCGGCACGATCACTGCGTCGTAGCTCGCGATCACCGACGGATCAAGACGATGGACGTACTCGAAGGCCCACGGGTCTTTCTCTACCTCGAGATCGGGCCTGCTGCCGAGTCGTGCCTCGAGGCCCGCTGCGGCGTCATCGTGCCACGGGCCATCTGGTACTCGAAAGCCCCACGCACCGAGCAGACGCACCAACACCGAGGTGCCTGAACGCCCCGGCCCCGCAATCGCGATTCGCACAGCGACCCTCCCCTTTGTCGGGCTCATGGTAACGGCAGGGTGCTCGCTAGGCTCGGTCGGCGTGACCGTGCTCGTGCTCATCGCCATCGTGGGATTCGTCGCCCAGCTCATCGACGGCGCCATCGGCATGGCCTTCGGCATCACGTCGACCACCATGCTGCTCATCGTCGGCTACGGCCCCGCCATGGCCTCCGCGGTCGTGCACCTCACCGAGATCGGCACCTCGATCGCGAGCGGAGCCTTCCACCTGCGCTTCGGCAACGTCGATCGCGCGGCGCTGCTGAAGGTCGCGGTTCCCGGGGGCATCGGCGCGTTCGTCGGGGCGATGCTGCTCTCGTCGATCGACCTGAGCGCTGCGCGCCCCTGGACGGCGACGCTGCTGCTCGTTCTCGGAGTCGTGATCCTGCTGCGGTTCAGCCGCGTCGCGATCCTCGGAGTCAGCCGCCGCGCCCGTGCGCGCTGGCTCATGCCGCTGGGTCTCGCCGGCGGGTTCGTCGACGCGACCGGCGGGGGAGGCTGGGGCCCCATCGTCACGACCACCCTCACCGCGTCGAACGCGCTCACGCCCCGCAAGGCCATCGGCACCGCGAACACGGCAGAGGTCGTCGTCGCGCTCGCCGCCAGCGCGGGGTTCCTGATCGGTCTCGGCGCGAGCAGCATTCCGTGGGATGCGGCGCTCGCGCTGCTCGTCGGCGGCATCATCGCCGCCCCCATCGCCGCCAAGCTGGTCAGCATCGCGCCGCAGCGCATCCTGGGTCTGCTCACCGGCACCGTCATCGTGCTGCTCAACGTGTACCAGCTCGCCACGGCGCTCGACGCCCCCGACGGCATCGTCATCGCCGCTCTCGTCGTGGGCCTCCTCGGCTGCGCGGTCGCGGTCGGCGCGGGCGTGCGGGTGCACCTCGCCGAGCCGCGCGGTGGCGTGAGCGGAGGAGCGTCGACCGGGGAGTCGGCGGCGGCGTCAGAGGCGCCGGGCGAGGATCAGTAGCCACCGCCATTGCCACCACCGTAACCGCCGCCGCCATTGCGACCGCCGTTGCGTGGGCCGGAGCCGTAGGGGCTGCGGAAGCCACCGTCACCACGGCCACCGCCGTAGCCGCCATCGCCACGGCCGCCGCCACCGCCGTAACCGCCACCACCACCGCCGTATCCGCCACCGCTGCCGCCGCCTTCACCGCCGGCGCGGGTGCGACGATGGCGTCGTTCACCGATTTCAACGGCGTGCCGGTCAGCGCGAACCGGCCGCTGCTGACCGACCTGCTGCGAGCCGAACTGGGGTTCGACGGGGTGTGCGTGTCTGATTACGATGCCGACCGCGAGCTGATCGCCCACGGCATCGCCGCCGACGAAGCCGATGCCGCCCGGCTCGCCATCCTTGCCGGGATCGACATGTCGATGCAGAGCGGGCTGTACCAGCGTCACCTGCCGGCGCTGGTCGAAGACGGGCGGGTGCCGATCGCAGCGGTGGATCAGGCGGTGCGGCGCGTGCTGACGCTGAAGGAGCGATTGGGGCTGTTCGAC
>OFDC01000304.1_pt1 | contig 41178 bp, 39 predicted proteins | sample 1520941 | NCBI WGS metagenome assembly OFDC01 (sample SAMEA94258168, study PRJEB24077) | hot springs metagenome | biome: Aquatic biome; feature: Water | place: India | collected 2012-12-06 | depth 5 m | reverse complement strand
TCTCAGAGAGCGGACTCTACCTCACAAAACGGATACCCTTACGGGGGCAGGGTCACCTGGTGCTTCGCTGACGAAGCCACCCCCCATACCAATGATCTACTCTCGCAATGTGCTGCCGAAGGAGCACTCGTGCCCGGCTTGTGGCACCTAGAAGTGGCAAACGTTCTCGTGAACGCGTCTCGCCGCTCGCGTTTGTCGACGAATGATGCGCTCTCGCGTGCCGCACTGCTAGCTGAATTGCCGATCCGTACGGAGCCTGATACCCATGCCTTCATCCCGGAGACGATAGAACTGGCATGCGCGTCGGGGCTATCCGCTTATGACGCTGCCTATCTGCAGCTGGCTCAACGGCGCACACTCCCCTTAGCAACGTTGGACAAGCAACTGCGCCGCGCCGCGGAGCAGTGCGACGTTCGGATTGTCCCAAATTAGCCATCCGACCAAAATCTAACGAGCGCTGCGGAGCTATCCTGGAGATGATCGTGCCTGTCGAAGAGATCGGGAAGAATTGTTCCAAGGCAGTGTATCCAATCGTCTCCTCTCTGTATGAACGATTCGGCATCCCTCGCCTGTCGCCGGAGTTCGTCACTGGCGAAATCGATCGCTTTCGCTCAGGCCGCTATTAGGAGACGTCGATGGCTCCCAAGCTTCCGTCCAACTTCTCCAACATCCAGCGCGTGCTTGATTCCCTGTCGCCCAGCCTGAGCGCAATCGACCGCCTGAACAACCACTCGGCCGTCGCACGGATGGCAGAGGAGATGAATCGTTATCAGCACGTGATGCACGCGCTCGAGGGTCCAACTAGCGAGCTGCAAAGGCCGATGCACTCCGAACCGTGGCTTGAGATTCAGCGCGCAAGCACCGCCCTCCAACAGTGGCAGCAGCAATTCCGAAACCCCACGCTGCTCGAACTCAGCCGCACCGTCGAGCAGTGGGGGCGCAGTTCGATCGCTGAGCAGCTTGCGACCTTCACAGCTGAACGGACACAACTGGCGACCACCTTGTCCCGAGCATTTGAGTCAATCCACACGCCATGGGTCGATCGCCTTAACCCTTTCTCCTCCCTTCGCGGCTTCACAGAACTGCAGACTATCGGCATAGCCGTTTCGGCCGTCCCCGGCTTCGATCGCGAGCTGTCCGCACTCCTGCGCCCTCAACTTGGCGACTGGCGTGATCCCATCGCCTGGCCGGCCGGCATCGAAAACTGGCCCGAACGCTCCGCGCTCTATCAAACGCTTGGCTTCAACTTCGAGCTGACCGATTTTCCGGCCGAGGCGTTCGATGAGAGTGTTGAGATCGCTGGCCTGGATCAATGCCCGACCTTGGTTACACTGTATGGGGCTCCGATCCCTCCGGCAGACGACGACGACCAAGAAGACGGGTTACAACGCACCAACCTCGCCCATGACTGGCTACTCCGCCTGGAAACCCAGATCCGCGAATGCATCGACCGCCGAATGACCGAGGTGTTCGGTTCGCAGTGGCCAAAGCACCAGCTGCCCAACGGCATCTATGACAAATGGATAGTAAAGCAGAAAGCCGCCGAAGCACTGGGTGGACCGCGTCTACCGCTCATCGCCTACGCAGACTTTACTGACTATATCCTCGTCATTCAGCGCAACGATAACTGGAAGCAGGTGTTTGCCCCCGTCTTCATGCGCATAGAGGACATCCGAGAATCGTTCCAGCGGCTCTATCCGATCCGGCTCTCCACCATGCACGCCCGCCTGATCACACAGGAAGACGAAATGCTGCTCTACGTTGAGACCAAGCGGATCGTGAGAGCGGTCAAGCGCGATACGTAGTGACTACTGATCGTGCGCCGGGCATCGTCGCATGGTACGGCAACAGCGATGTCCCTTGGCTTTCCAGTCCTTCCAGAACACTTTCTCCGCAGATTTTCGCTGCTTCTCAGAACGAACTAGCCGCAAGACTGCTGCCGACTTACAGCACGCCCGTCGGAGTACAGGCCGCTTTCGCTTGCCAGGACAGCGCATCGGGCATGGTGAGCGCCCGTTCACCAGCCGCGAACCGTTCCTGTGGATCCTCACGCTGCCATCGTTGATCCAGCAATGCTCGCCCTCGATGAGACGGTCATACGTTTCCGCGATACCGAGTTCGTTCGCAGCGTCCAGCGCCGCGATGTGATGTACGCCCGCCATGCCATGCGAGATCGCAGCGCGCACCGGCCAAAGCCCCGTCTTTTCAGCGGTGCGTTGATGCTTCAAATACTCTCGTAGCAATCCCCACCAGACGCGCGCGCCATCCAGGCTGTCGCCCAGCCTGGTGACGTTAAAGCCAAGGCAGAACGTGCCGTCATTGTTGATGTGGCGCTCGGGGCAACGTGACGGGAGCCGACCCGGCGTGGGCTCTTGTACACAGAGCTCATCCTGATCAACCCAGATCCGCAAGCGGATCTCATAGGGCGAAACGGCTCCAGGGATCTCGATAATAGCCTTTCCCAGGAGATCAGCAACGGTGGGCCCCTCGAGACGAAACCAGTCCGGAACTGTTTGCCGAAGAAGCGAAAGATCCATCAGGCCCGCTTGGTATAGGGCTGTGCCGTGTGAGAGATCGACCCGCTCGTGATTACGGCTGGAGCCGCCAGAAGATCGTCAATCGCCGCCACATCCAGACCGTAGGCGATGCCGTCCACGAACAATCGCCGGATGGCCGCCGGCGCGCGACCAAGTGCGACGCGCCCCATCGCCGTTTCGCCCTTCTTACTGTTCTGCTGCAGCATCTCAGAGCTGGATACCGCGCGGCTGATCGCGCACCGGACACTTCGGTCTCCGCGCAGTCCCAGTCGCGTGATCGGCGTCGCTCCCAGTTCGATGCCGATCGCAAGCCCGAGATCAGCCGCCCCGGGCAACAAGGACTGGCACAGCTCGAAACTGGACCGCATCCCCGCCGCCGCTTCAACGGCGCCCGTAACCGTCGCAGGTTCGTCCGTCACCGTACGGGAACCCGCAGCAATCAGACCATGCAGGCAGTCGCCGATGAATCGTACCTTACGTCCGCCAGCATCCAGCTTAAGGCAGTTTGCCAGCTCACCACGGATCACATGCAGATTGGCGACAAGCTCTTCCACGCGGCCGTCGGCGATACACTGGTCGACATATTTGGTGAAACCGGCGAGATCGGCAAAGATTGAAGCCACCGGCATGCGGATAGAGTTGCTCGGCATCAGCGCCTGGAAATCGATCGAGCGCAGCGGCGGCTCGTGTCGGTGAAACTCAAACACTGCCGGTGATGCAAAATAGTTCAATTCCGGCGCGCTTCCCAGGGCGTCAACGACGCTCTTCACCTGCGCTTCAATGTTTGAGACATTGGAGGCCAGCAAGCGTGCGTCCTCTGACACGTCAAAACTGCGCTCAACGTGGAGATCCCGCATCAAACGCCGCATTGAAAGATCGCGCCGCACATTGTCGCTCGCAAAAATACCCGGGACTTCGCCATCGGCCAGCTTCGCCGCATAGTTGGCAGGAGATCCGAGAAAGAGCGGCTCGGGCTCGCTGCCGCGCCCACTGTTCACGGCAACCGCCATGCCGCAATCCAGGCCGATGCATACGCGAGACCGAAGGCGGCCGCCCGAGATCCGCGCGCTCGCTTCCTCAATGGTTCGCTTCAGCGCATAGGCAAAAGCCATTGCCTTTTCCGCTCGTGCGGCCGCTCCTTCGGGGCCACCCGGCGCCACCACCACGGCATGGAGCCGGCCGCCGTGGAAATCCACGCGCTGCACCTCAAACGCCTCGATCAACCGGTCACATCCGGAATAATGGAGGTGCAGCATCTGCAAGGCGCCGGCGTGTGAGTCTTCCGTCTCCTGCCCAAAACTGGTCATTGCGTCGTGGAAATCCACAAGCCGTGCGTACACATGCACGGCTTCAACTAGGATCGCCTCACTCGGCCGGACATTGAAGATCACCGGCTCATCGCCACGGCGGGCGTCGCGCAAGGACTTGATGTCCGCTCGACGACGCTGGATCTCTGCCCCGCCCCAGCGCTTCACCTGCACCTGCCCCTGAGGCACCGTCTCGCGCAAACGACGAATGCGGCGTAAACTTTCTTCAGCTGTCCATGCCATCTCGGCCTCCTCATTCATTATTCGTATAAATTTCAAACATGATGCCGTGCTTGTCGGCAAAAGCGCGTCGCGACCCAAAGCGGGATCGCACGGCTTCAGAATCGACCCGCTCATAGAGCGACGAACTGATCCTCACTGCGGCCAATGGCAGACCTTCAGAACACACGCTTGCCTGCTCATATCGAGCGGCTTCATTGACCGTCTGCCCAGTGCAAGTGAAGGCAATCCGATTCGCGCCACCAAAGTCACCGAAAACTGCGGGGCCAGCATGCAAGCCGATGCGGATATCCAGCGGCGCTGAGCGTTGCTGAAAAAAAGACTTCACTCTCTCATTCGCCGCAAGCGCGGCCGAGATTGCCGAGTGGCTGGTGGTTGCCATACGGGTAGCATCAGGGCACATCCAGAACGCCATCAGCCCGTCGCCCATAAACTTGTCGATCTGACCGTGCGCCTTCGCAATCTCCTCTGCTTGGATTTCCATCACCAAGCGGAGGATTTCGGCCACGTCCTCAGGCTTCAAGTCCGTCGCATAAGCGCTAAATCCCTTGATATCGCTGAACCACAAGACCACGTCTGTCTTCTGAGATTGTACTCGGCCGCCCCCGTCAAGCGCAGCGAGCGCGGCTTCGCGGCCTTCCGCGCACACAAATCTTCGTATCAATCCATCCAAGTCTCTTTCCCGGCCATGGAGCGCGTAGCGTTGGTCGGTTGCCTGATCCAGCTTGTGACATAGCGCCCTTGCGAGCGTCTCATGCCAGACCGCGCGCTCCTCTGAGGTCATTGCTTCGACGATCGAGCGATCAATACGCAGCAGCTTGGCGTTACCGGCGGCTCTTAGGCACGCACCGCGGATCGGCTGATGATTCACATCGCTTGCCGGGCGGTAAAAAGCCTGCTCGCCCACCACTTCCCCTGCGCCGCGCAGAACAATCTCGCCGCCTCGCCGTTCGACACGGATATGACCGTCACAGATGATCCAATAACAATCAGCGGCATCGCCTTTCCGGCAAAGATAGTCGAGATCGAACAGACAATTAACTCGGGGAGCGAGCCCGATCCTATCCATCGCTTCCCGCAGCGTGGCCGATGCCTGACAATAGGTCGCCAGGAACCGCTCCCACCCTTCCTTCCACCCCACGTCAACCATCCGTCCGAATCCCAAACAAAAAGTTCGCCTACTCCGAACATAGTTTCAGCTTGCCGGAAGTCAAGGCCTTTGTATACTGCTACTCCGAACATCCATTTTGCAATGAGTGGGAGCGTATGAGCAGCAACTTCGGTAAGCGGATCTACACGTTGCGAAAAGCAGCAGGGCTTACACTCGACCAGCTCGCCGAGCGGGCCTCGCTGAGCAAGTCGTATCTGTGGGAGCTAGAGAACAAGAATCCGCCGCGCCCTTCCGCCGAGAAACTGGCCAGCATCGCCAAGGTTCTCGACGTCACGGTCGACTATCTGCTGGGCACCGATAAAGCTGAAACGCTTGAGTCTGCCAAAGACCGCGCCTTCTTCCGCAAGTACAGCCAGATGGATGAGGCAAAGAAGGAGCAAGTCCGCCGCGTGCTCAAGATTATCAGCGAGGACGAATGATTGATCACGGCAGGAAACCGGCCAAATGGGCGGCAACGCTCCAGACCATCCTTGCCGCATACGCGGGGAGCGATCGCTTCCCGGTCGATGTCGAAAGCCTTGCCGTCCAATATTCGAAGCAACTCGTTCCCACCGACCCGATCAAGGCCGTACGAGGCGAACCGATCGGCGATTTTGAAGGAGCGCTCTACCCACTGGAAAGCGGTGCCGGATGGGCAATTATCGTCAACAGCAGCGTTTCTCGCGGGCGCCGCCGCTTCACGGTCGCGCATGAGTTCGGTCACTATCTCATGCACCGGGCGCTGATGCCGCGCGGCTTTGAGTGCGACGAACGTTCCGTCACTTTCCGCGATGGCGATGCAGTGGAAGCGGAAGCGGACATGTTCGCAGCCTACTTGCTTATGCCGTTTGACGACTGCCGCCAGCAGATCCCGCCGGATCATCGTCCGACGCTTGAGGATCTTGCCGCGCTTGCTGAACGATATGGTGTGTCCCTTATTGCAGCAACACTCCGCTGGCTGGAATACACCCATTGCCGCTCGCTACTAGTGATCGCGCGTGACGGGTACGTGCTGTGGTCGAAATCAAGCCAGTCCGCATTGAAGACCGGCCGGTACTTCCGTACGCGCGGCGACGCGCCACCCGTGCCCATTCCTCCATCCGCACTGACAGGACGATTCGACGTTCGGGACATCGGCAAAGAAGGAACTGATCATCCTGCCGGTGTCTGGTTTGATGAGAACTGCACCGAATACACCATCCTCTCCGACCGTTACGACCAGTCAATTACGCTGCTGCACCTTCCCAAGCACGCGCCCGGCATCTTCGATTTTAGGCGATCCGGCTAATGCGATGAGGTTCAGATCGCGGCCGAGGTCAGCTCTTCAGGTGGGGATAGTTTCCTCCATTGCATTGAGCCGATAGCGCCTTCGGCTACTATTTCGTGCGAAGGAGTACACATGATTGAGCGTTTCCAGGGCGAAAAAGGAAAAAGACTGCGCGTCGAAGCACTCGCCACCCAGAAGCTCGTCGTTGGCGATCGGGCGCTGGCCGAAGAGATTGCCAATCGTTGCGACCTCGTCGCCATGCCGGCCGGCTCCTGCCTGATCGAACAGGGAGGCGACGACAATGATGTCTTTTTCATCCTGGCGGGTTCATTCGATGTGATCATCAACGGCCGCAAGATTGCGCGCCGCGGCCCCAACGACCATGTGGGCGAAATGGCAGCCATCCAACCTTCGCAGAAGCGCTCCGCCACGCTCATCGCTGCCGAGGACGCAGTCGTAGCCAAGCTATCTGAGGAGGCCTTCACGGACATCGCCTCGCGTCACCTGCCGATGTACCGCTACATCGCGCAGGAATTGTCCCGCCGCCTTTTGCAGCGAAACCTCCATGTTGGTGCCTACCGCGAGAAAATACGCGTGTTCATCATGTCATCAGCCGAGGCTCTACCGGTGGCAAGGGCAATCCAGAATGCCTTTGCCCACGACCCATTCCTCATAATTCCATGGGAACTCGGCTGCTTTAAAGTCAGCAACTATACACTCGAAAGTCTCGAAGCACAGATCGACAACTGTGATTTCGCGGTTGCGATTGCCCATGCCGACGACATTACGGAAAGTCGGGGCAAGGATTGGCCAAGCCCTCGAGACAACGTCATCTTTGAGCTCGGGCTCTTTATGGGACGTCTCGGCAGATCTCGCGCGATCCTCATGGAACCGCGCGAGGAAAAAGTGAAACTGCCAAGTGATCTAGCTGGTCTCACGACGATCCCTTACCGGTTTGAGAAAGGTGCAGACGCAGCGGCTCTCCTCGCACCCGCATGTAACGAGTTGCGCGATCATATCAATGCCCTGGGACCAAACAACGGGTGAGCAATGGCGCTTGCGGATGATCTCAAGACGGAAGTCGCCAAGATCTTCAGCGACCAGTGGACGACCCGCAAAGGTCAGGTCGTGCCTGAGCCATCTGACCTAAAGCTCTCCAACGACGCCGTCGAGTTCGAGCAAGCGACCGTGCTTTATGCCGATCTCTCTGGCTCCACCGCCATGGTCAACTCAAGCAACTGGATGTTTGCAGCGGAGGTGTACAAGACATTTCTGCTCTGTGCGGCAAAAATCGTCCGCGCCGAAGCAGGCACAATCACCTCCTATGATGGCGATCGCATCATGGGCATTTTTGTCGGTGAATCGCCCAACACGAGGGCGGCACGCTGCGGGCTGAAAATCGATCATGCAGTGACGCAGATCATCAATCCAGCGCTCAAGTCCCAGTATAAAGACTGCAGCTTCACCGTGAAGCAGGTGGTCGGTATTGATACCAGCTCCATCCGTGCAGCCCGCACCGGCGCTCGCGGCAACAACGACATCGTATGGGTAGGACAAGCGGCTAACTACGCAGCCAAACTGACAGAGCTTAACCTCACCGAATCCACCTGGATCACCAAGGCGGTCTACGACAAGCTGCACGAAAGCGTGAAGTTTGGCGGTGAAAACAAGCAACCGATGTGGAAGTCGTTTAAGTGGTCGCAGAATGGAGATCTTCCGATCTACGGCTCAACTTGGCGGTGGGCTGTGTGAGCGCTACGGCGGTCAAGAAATCTCAAAACTATTCCTGTACCCTGCAGGTTACACTTGCTTTTTGTAACTCATAGGTTACAATATATAAATGTCACCTACAGGTTACAAAGTTGTCCACCTGCGGCGCGCAGACGATATCGCGAGCCTGATCCGCTCGCGACGGGAGGCGCTTGGACTGTCGCAGCAGGCGCTCGCTGACCGCCTGACCGTATCACGCAAATGGGTCAATGAGATCGAGCAGGGCAACTCGACCGCTAAGCTCGGCTTGGTGCTGCGCGCCCTCAACGAGTTGGGCATCGACCTGCTGGCTCAGACCTCCGAGGCACCAACCGCGGCCTCACCACCGACTACCGTGACCGATGACATCGACATCGACGCGATCGCGGATATGAGCCTGCCTAAGAAGCGAGGCGGGCGATGAGCGCCAAGCAACTGGTCGTCCTCATCAACGATGCCGTCATCGGTCATGTGACGCAGGGCACCAGTGGCAGGTTGAGCTTTGAGTATGAGCAGGACTGGCTCGACAATCCCAGCGCCATTCCCCTGTCACTCTCGATGCCGCTTTCCGCCGCCCGCCATGGCGATGATAGCATCAAGCCCTATCTGTGGGGGCTGCTACCCGATAGCGAAGCAACGCTCTCAGCCTGGGCAAGCCGCTTTGGCGTCAGCTCCCGAAACCCCTTCGCTCTGCTCATGCATGTCGGCGAAGATTTGCAGGGAGCGGTTCAGATGGTGCCTCCCGACCGCTTGCCATCATTGCGGCAGCGCGAGGGCGTGACGCGCCTCAGCCCCGAAACGCTTTCCGAGCGTTTCCTCGAGTTGATGCGCCAGCCCGGCGCTACCGAGTTTGCTCCCGGCGGCGGTCAATTCAGTCTGGCAGGCGCGCAACCCAAAAAAGCACTCTATCTCGTTCGCGGCCGCTGGTACGAACCACGAGGCCGGACACCGTCGACGCATATCCTGAAGCCACCGATCCCCAATCTCGCCGGCCAGGTGCAGAACGAGGCCTTCTGCCTACGGCTCGCGCCGCAGATAGGACTGCCGGCGCCGCATATCTGGATTGAACGCTTCGGGGATCTGCCGGTCGTCGTCATCGAGCGATACGACCGTGTCCGCATGGACGGTAAACGAAAGCTCGCCATCGACCAGTCCGGCGGTGAAGTGCGCCGCGTCCATCAGGAGGATTGCTGTCAGGCACTCAAAGTGATGCCGCAGACCAAATATCAGAATGAAGGCGGGCCGGGCATTGCGGAGATTATGAACCTGCTCTCGGGCTCAGCCAAGCCGTCGGAAGATCGGGATCGCTTCATGCGCGCCCAGGCCTACAACTTCATCATCGGCGGATCCGACGCCCATGGCAAAAATTACGGCTTGCTCCTGGCAGCACAGGGACGCTTCCGCTTGGCGCCCCTCTACGACGTCATCAGCATCCTGCCCTACATCCGGCACGCCAAAGAGGGCAAACTCGCCATGTCGGTAGATGGCTACTACCTGTTTGAACGCATCCAGCCACGCCACTGGGAATCCCAGGCGCGCAAGTCTGGCTTCAGCGCCGATCGTACTCTCGCCCATATCCGCGACCTCATCGCGCGCATTCCCGACGAAGCCGCCGACATGCGTCGGATCTTCAAGAAGGAGGGGATGCACACCGCCGAGCTCGACCGGCTAGTGCAGCTTATTACGGAGCGCTGCAAGGCGCTGACCCCAACCTATGGCTCGGAAAGCATGGAACCGCAGGATTTACGCTTGCCGGGGTTCTGAGTTGATTTCGGTTGCTGCTTAATTACCGCCCCCAACCGACCAGACATGCGCTTCCGGTTCGATGGGATCAGGCAGGCTGTCGAGATAGCTGACGGACATCACTACCTCGTCACCCTCGTTGCCAATCGCTGACATCAGATCGCCGGAGCCGATCGAATCCGGCAATTCTACCAACACTGATATTTCCTTAGTCCCTCGCTTCAATAGCGCCGGCCCGAGAAGAGTGCCCGTGTTGGCCACAACGAGCCTGTCTGCTGTATCCGACAGCAAAGTGCGGAATGCGTCCCACCAGCCGTCCTTTTGATTGGGACTAGTTTGGAGCGCATGTAGATAATTTCCGAGCTTCTTTCCGTTGAGCGACAACGCCTCTCCCACAGGCGTATAGTAAAGCACTGCACTGACGCGCCCAGCCCGCTCCTGCGCGAGCCGTTGAATCCGAGGCCCATTCAGATACGCTTTCTCTCCAGCCTTGCTGAGCTGCGCGATGCTCCAACCCTGTTTGATCTTCTTAGTCGCCACTTTCGATCCCTCGAGATACTCCTGGATTCGCGCTTCAATCCCACATCTGAGCTCGAACGCTGCATAGAACAGTGCCTCATCCGAGCCGCTGCTCAAGCGGGCAAGCGCCCTCACCAGATAATCGCGTGATCGGATGCCATACGGCACGCCAGTTCCCCTCTCATAAGTTGGTACCGGCGTGATCATTGGGTAAGAGCGATCCGAACAGGCGTTTTCACAAATTCTGGAGCGCGCTGAATGTACTCAAGCGCCATCGTGCGACCGGGCTCAGCCAGAGTGTGAACGTAGGCTACCGCAGCCTCTGTAGAAAACGGCTGACCGGTCTTCTCTCTAAAATTCGGCGGTAGATCAGTCCATACCGCGCCGTCGAATCCCTTTAGGGCGATCCACTCCTTCACCAGCTTTAGGGTCTCCTCGTCACGCGCATGGCCGGCGCCTTCGGTATCCACCCAACCGATATGCCTTGATGTGGTGCCTTCCCGTTGTTGCACGTCACCTCTGACGCCGCTGATCTCAGCTCTCGCGCTCAGACAATAGGCCACCGCCGTCGGCGTTCCGTCTGCCGGATCGATCACCAGCGTCAGCGCGCCATGGCGCGAGGATGAGATACGCGAGAACTCGATTGGCAATATCGGCCCATCCATTGACCACGGACCATGCTCTTTGTCGAAGGAGGGATTCGGATCCCACAATAGCGATCCCCACCCAAGGATGACGATACGCTTAGGCATCGCTTCGTCCTTTTGCAGCCTTAGGCCCTCTGGCGAGGCACCAGCCAAGAATGGCCGTTACCACCGCACCAGCAAACAATACGCTACTGCGATATTCATGATGGACGACCGGGAATGCCTCAAGTGCCACTGGAATCAGACCCACGATCCCAAGCCACGCTCCAAGGATGCCCAACCGCGTGCCAATGCGGGCGACCATGTCAGGATGTTGGCTGGCGGCACGAATACCCGCCCATTTAGGACAGCGACATCGCGAAATAGAGAGCTCAACAAGGCCTGTCTGATGATCAGGCGCTGTAGTCGGAAATCCACTCAGCGCATCGCGGTACCATTGCGACATCACAATCGTATGGCCGCGCTTCAGCGGATCAATCGCGATACGTGGGTCGTGATTGTACTTCTGCAGGAAATTTGCATCAAAGCGGCGCGCTTCGCAGATGACGCGCCGGCCAGTGGCAACATGGGTGATTTTCACCAGCGATCGGGATGGAAAGCCATCGAGCCACACCCATCCGGCATTTGCCTCCTCATGCAAGGAGGCGCGCACAATAAATTGCGTCATAGTTCTGGCTCCAATCATTGCTGCCAGAGACGATAGCCAGCCCGTCCGACATATCCATCACAACACGCATCTTATCCCTCCCTTTTGCTCCGTCGCACCACGGCACGCGTGAGCGGGGTACCTTCCGTAACTTTGCGTTCGCTGAACGGCAGCATTTTGAGGGCGTTCGATACCACTGCGAGAGTGAGAGAGGCGCGCGTGCGTGTGAGCCCTACGCTTGAGAGTGAGAGCACTCTTGGCGCGGGCCTTCACCGCAAAGGAGAACGCTATGCGCCAATCACTCGACGTCCACCAAGCCGTTACTGATCAGATCATCGCCGCTATCGAAGCAGGTGTGGGCAGCTGGCAGATGCCCTGGCACCGAGCCGGTGAGGGACTGAGCTGCCCCAAGAACATCGATACTGGCAATGCCTATCGAGGAATCAATGTCGTGGCGCTGTGGGCATCTGCTCAGATGCGCGGCTACTCGACAGGCATCTGGGGCACCTATCGCCAATGGGCAAACCGGCAATGCCAGGTCCGCCGCGGAGAGAAGGCCTCATTGATCGTGTTCTACAAAGAACTCGATATCACCCGCGAGACTTCCGATCCTGCTGACACCGATACGGTCTTGTTTGCCCGTGCCTCTTGGGTGTTCAATGCCGATCAGGTTGACGGTCATGAAGCGGAATCACAACCCGAACCATCGTCCATTCCCGATCGCATCGAAGCGGCAGAGCGCTTTATCTCATCGACCCACGCCGACATCCGCCATAGCGGCACTCGCGCCTATTACCAACCCACCGACGACTACATCCAAATCCCCGACCGTGAACGGTTCGTCGGCTCGGCAACCTCATCATCCACGGAAACCTACTACGCCACCGTTCTGCATGAGCTCTGCCATTATGCCGCCATCCGGATTATGCCGCGTCGACACGAATCCTCCCGAGATGGGCGCACTCACTGACGATCGACATCGGCATAATCAGGAGCCCTTGGACAGGGCGTCCAAGATCGGGCAATCCGGCACAGCGTCGCCGGAGCATCTGACCGCAAGCTCGCCGAGCACCCGTTCGAGCTTCTTGAGATCCCTCACCTTGCGGCGGATGTCGGTGACATGCGTGTCCGTCATCGTCTTGACGTCGGCGCAGGTGAGGTCATGGCCGCGCACGAGACCGAGCAACTCGCGGATCTGTTCGAGCGAGAAGCCAAGCTCCCGGCCGCGCCGGATGAAAGTCAGCCGCTTGAGGTGGCTCGCGTCATAGATGCGTTGTCGACCCTCATTGCGCGGCGGCGGCGGCATGAGGCCAATCTTCTCGTAATACCGGATGGTCTCGATGTTGACGCCGGTCGCGGCGGACAGTGCTCCTATGGGGAACTGGTCGGCTCGCAAGAACTTGATCCTCCGTGAAAAATTTTCCCTTGAAGCTGTAGTGACTACAGGTCGCATAGTAGAAGAGCAATTGCAAGAAGGACGATCAAAGATGGCTCTGAGCACCGAGACACATGCGGTCGAAACCGCGCCTGATCAAGCGGGCAGCGAGCAGGCCCGCGCCCGTTGGATCGTGGCCGGCGGCATCCTGGGGGCGCTCGCCGCCTCGTCATGCTGCATCCTGCCACTAGTGCTGTTCAGCCTCGGCATCTCGGGAGCCTGGATCGCCAACTTCACAGCACTTGCGCCGTACAAGCCGTACTTCGCGGCCGGCACGATCGCGCTCCTCGGCTACGGCTATTACCTCGTCTATGTGAAGCCGAAGCAGGTCTGCGCCGATGGCTCGTGTGCACAGCCGCTGCCCAACCGCCTCGTCAAGTCGAGCCTATGGGTTGCGACGATGCTGGTGGCCGTGGCTTTGGCCTTCGACTTTGTGGCACCGCTGCTGCTGAACTGAACCTCAACAAGGAAAACCATCATGAAACGTCTCGCCACGCTTGCCGCTTTGAGTATCGGCCTATTGGCCTCCGGTGCCGCCTTCGCCGCCGAGCAGACAGTGACCCTTGCCGTCGCGAATATGACCTGCGCAACATGCCCGCCGACGGTGCGCCGCGCGCTGAGCGCTGTACCAGGCGTCATTAAAGTCGACGTGTCTCTCGAAAAGATGTCCGCAGTCGTGACGTTCGATGACGAGAAGACAACCCTGCAAGCCCTGCTCGCTGCGCCGACCAATGCCGGGTATCCGGCCAAGCTCGCGGCGGCAGCTACGACGAAAACCCAATGAACGACTCCGCACTCATCAAGACCGGTGCCATCGGTGCCGTGGTGGCGGCCATTTGCTGCGCGACTCCCGTGCTGGTCATCGCACTCGGCGCGGTCGGGCTATCGGCGTGGGCAGGCTATCTCGACTACGTGCTGCTGCCGATCCTCGCCCTGTGCATTGGGTTGATCAGCTACGGTCTTTACAGGCGTCGGCGAAGCGCAGCTACCTGTTGCACTTCCGAAAGCACCAAGACGATCACACCGGGAACCTGACATGAGCGACTGCTGCGCCAGTAATGGCAAAGGTTACGATCTGGCCGTCATCGGGGCCGGCTCCGCGGGCTTCTCCGCTGCCATCACGGCGGCCGAGCAGGGCGCGAACGTCGCGCTCATCGGCCACGGCACGATCGGCGGCACCTGCGTCAACGTCGGCTGCGTTCCGTCCAAGGCGCTGATCCGCGCCATGGAGAGCGTGCATCAGGCGGGCGCGGCGGCACGCTTCGATGGCATCCGCGCACATGGCGGCGTGACGGATTGGGCGGCGCTGGTCGCCCAGAAGGACGCGCTCGTGTCAGGCCTCCGGCAGGCGAAGTATGCGGATCTGCTGCCAGCCTACAACAACATCGCCTATCTCGAAGGTGCGGGGCGCATATCGGAAGGTGGCGTTGCGGTGAACGGCTCGCTCGTTCGTGCGCCGAAGGTGATCATCGCTACGGGAACACGGCCCGGCGTGCCGGCGATCCCCGGCATCGAGAGCATCGATTATCTGACCAGCACCATGGCGCTTGATCTCAAGGACTTGCCCAAAAGCCTGATCGTGGTCGGCGCCGGGTTCGTTGGAGTGGAGTTGGCTCAGGTCTTCGCGCGTGCCGGCGTCAAGGTGACGGTCGTGTGTCGCAGCCGCTTGCTGCCGGCGGCAGAGCCCGAGATCAGCGAGGCGCTTGGCGTCTACTTCGAGCAGGAGGGGATCACCGTACTTGGCGGCGTCGCCTACGAGCGCTGCCGGAAGACGGATGAAGGCATCGAGTTGTCGATCCGAAAGGGAGATCGGCCCGAGGTGCTCGTGGCCGATAAGATGCTTATCGCAACGGGCCGCAGCCCCAACGTCGAGCAGCTCGGGCTTGCCGAGGCCGGTATCCGACAGAGCCAAGGCGGGGCGATCGCGGTCGACGACCGCATGCGCACATCGCGCAAGGGCACCTATGCGGCAGGCGACGTGACCGGGCGAGACCAGTTCGTCTATATGGCCGCCTACGGCGCCAAGCTCGCGGCGAAGAACGCACTCAACAGCGACAGCCTCGTCTACGACAACAGCGCCATGCCCGAAGTGGTGTTCACCGATCCGCAAGTGGCCAGCGTCGGGCTGACCGAGGCCGCCGCCAAAGCTGCAGGCCACGCAGTGGCGACGTCCCTGCTCTCGCTCGACAATGTGCCGCGGGCGTTGGCGGCGCGCGATACGCGCGGGCTCATCAAGCTCGTCGCCGATGCGAAGACACGCAAGCTGCTTGGCGCTCACATCCTCGCACCTGAAGGCGCCGACAGCATCCAGACGGCGGTGATGGCGATCAAGTTCGGCATGACGGTCGAGCAGCTGGGCGAGACGATCTTCCCCTACCTCACAACGGTCGAAGGCCTGAAGCTCGCGGCGCAGACGTTCAACAAGGACGTCAAGATGCTGTCCTGCTGCGCGGGATGAACGGGCCGATCAGAGTTCTGCACAGATAACGCGCGACCCGATCTCGCGGGCCTCGTCTGCGCATGGGCTCTTGCTCCTTCCAACCAAAGGAAGGAGGCACTATGCCCTGGTCTACCAGAAAGCCTACAGCCATCGAGGTCGCTCCGGACTGGCTGAAGCCATATTGCGAGCAGTTCCTGCATAAGCTCATCGATCAAGGCTACGCGCCAGCGACGATGCGGACTTACGAAGGTGCAGCGCGCATGTTCTGCGAGGCGGTCGCGCGCGGAGGACACCGCGAAGGTGATCTCGTCGGCAGGACGCTATCGGCCACGCATGCAGCCGCGCTCAAGGCGATGCATCCGAACAAGTACAATCAGAAGCGCTTCTGTCTGGAGCGCTTCATCGACGCGCTCGTCGATGCCGGTGTTGCCGAGCGTCCAAAGCCGAAGGAAAAGACGCCGACGCGATTGGATCGCCTGCAGGCCGAATACGAGAGTTATCTCCGCGACCAACGCGGACTGACGGACGCGACGATCTATCACTGCATCAGCTTTCTCAAGCGCTTCATGGCCTTCCGGTTCGGCGAGACACTTGGCAACCTCGACGAGATAACTCCGCACGACGTCGTCGACTTCTTGCGCAAGCTCCGCGGCGGTACGGCGCCTCGGGACAAGACTGGGCCATCGCACCTGCGCAACCTGTTCCGCTTCCTGTTCTGGAGCGGCAAGACGAAGCGCGATCTTGCGGCATCGATTCCGCGCGCCCGGCAACCGGCGAAGAGCACCCTGCCGCGTTATCTGAAACCCGACGAGGTTGAAAAACTGCTCGATGCTGCCTGGGCACCGACCCCGGTCGGCCGACGCAACTACGCTATGCTCATGGTGCTCGCGCGTCTCGGCCTCAGAGCGCCCGAGGCCATTGCCATCCAGCTCGACGATATCGACTGGCGCAACGGCACGATCCTGATCCGGGGCAAAGGCAAGCGGCATGATCGGATGCCGCTGCCCGACGATGTCGGCAAGGCCATCGTCGACTACATCAAGAACGGCAGGCGTGGACGGTCGCGGACGCTGTTCGTCTCCAGCACGCCACCGAACAAGCCGTTCGTGGACGCCCAGATCCTCAACACCGCACTCAAGCAGGCGTTCCAGGACACCGGCCTCAAGCCGCCACAGAAATACGTCGGCTCGCACCTGCTCCGGCACAGCCTTGCAACCGACATGCTGCGCAAAGGGGCGTCACTCGACGAGATCGGCGACATGCTGCGACACCGCTCCCGCATGTCGACGACGATCTATGCGCGGCACGATGTTGATGGCTTGCGATCGATCGCGCCGCCGTGGCCGAACGAGAAGCGCGCTCTTCGCGCCGCGAAGGAGGCCCGCGCATGATCACGATGACCGAACGACTCGAAGAGTACATCGCGGTGCGGCGTAGCCTCGGCTACGACCTGTCCTTCACGGCTCGCGTTATGCGTGGCTTCACGGCATTCGCCGATCGCGAAGGTGCCGACCACGTCACTGTCGATCTGTTCCTGCGCTGGAAGGAGAGCTTCGGAAAGGCCAGCAACAACACCTGGTCGACCCGGCTCGGCATGGTACGCGGCTTCGCCGGCTGGATGCAGGGGCAGGATGCACGCACGGAGGTGCCGCCTGCGGGCTTGATCGCCGGCAAAGTGCGACGCGGCCGGCCATACATCTACTCCGAGGCGGAGCTGGCGGCGATCGTCGTTCGGGCATCAAAGCTGCCGTCCCGCTACGGCATGCGAGGATGGTCGTGCTCGACCTTGTTCGGGCTGATCGCTGTGACGGGCCTTCGGATCAACGAAGCCATCGCCCTCGACGACGATGACGTCGACCTCGACGAAGGCGTCATCACGGTCAGACGCGGTAAGAACGGAACGGCACGCTATGTGCCCCTCGCGCCAAGCACCGTGGTGAGGCTACGCGCGTACCGCGCGGAGCGCACGCGGCTGCTCGGGCCGACGTCCAGTGCGTTCTTCCTGATGGAAACCGGTGAGCGCCCGACCGACTGCTGCGCACGCTACAACTTCGCTCTGGTCAGCCAGGCGCTCGGCCTCAGGGCACCGCAACGCTTCTGTAAGCACGGACGCGGGCCCCGCATCCATGACCTGAGGCACACCTTCGCGGTGCGCACGATCATCGGATGGTACCGCAAGGGGCTCGATGCGGACCGGGAGATGATCAAGCTCAGCACGTATCTCGGTCACGCGAAGCCGGAGCACACCTACTGGTACATCGAGGCCGTGCCTGAGCTGCTGCAGCTCGCATCAAACCGCGCCGAGCGCACCCTTGCAGCGGGCACATCAGAGGGGGATGTACGATGAAGACGTACGCATTGTCAGCCTACCTGCAGCGGTTCTTTACCGAGCGTCTGGGCGCGCAGATGAAAGCCAGCCCGAATACGATCGCTAGCTATCGCGACACGTTCCGTCTGCTGCTCCGGTATGCTGCCGTTCAGCGGAAAGCGGAGCCGACGGCGTTGCAGATCACCGATATCGACGCCGATCTTGTCGCCCACTTCCTCACCGATATCGAGAAGACGAGAGGAAACGGAGCACGGAGCCGCAACACACGGCTTGCAGCGATCCGGTCGTTCTTCAAGTACGTTGCCGTGAACGAGCCGCAGCTTCTGCATCATTGCCAACGTGTGCTCGCCATGCCGGCCAAGCGGCACGAGAAGCGGGCGATCGACTATCTCGACCGTGACGAGATCGAAGCCGTCATTGCTGCCCCTGATCTCTCGACATGGCATGGCCGTCGTGACCGGGCAATCCTCCTGCTCACATTGCAGACGGGCTTGCGCGTCACGGAGTTGATCACGCTGACGTGCGATGACATCGCCCTCGGTGGCGGGGCGCACGTCCGTTGCATGGGTAAAGGCCGCAAGGAGCGTGCGACTCCGATCCGCAAGGACAGCATCAAACTGCTCCGAGACTGGCTGGCCGAGCGCAAAGGAAAAACGGACGAGCCGCTGTTCATCAGCAATCGCGGCACCCGCCTCAGCCGCGATGCTGTGGAGGGCATCGTTCGCCGGCACGTCGAGATGGCATCGAAGACATGCAAATCCTTGCGCACGAAACGCGTCACGCCGCACGTTCTTCGCCACAGCGCGGCGATGCAGCTCCTGCACGGCGGCGTCGACCGCACGGTGATCGCGCTCTGGCTCGGCCATGAATCGGTCGAAACGACGCAGATGTACATCCACGCCGACATGAAGATGAAGGAGAAGGCTATCGCCAAGACGCGGCCGGTCGAGGCAAAGCACGGCCGCTATCGCCCCAGCGACAAGCTGCTCTCATTCTTGGAGGCGCTCTGATTATGCCGACATGCCGCGCTGGCGTTGCGCACCTGTCCACAGGATCGACGAACGGCGCGGCATAATCCGGAAGGCGGCATAATGGCCCTTATGCCGATATCGGCATAACACCCATTGGACGGGTCACGAGAAGCGGTGCCATCGCGATTTCGGCGATCGCTTCGGAGCGCATGCCTATGCCTTCGAGGAACTCGTGGCGGAGCTAGGCAGCGCTTTTCTCTCGAGCGATCTTGGCATCGCTCCCGAGTTGCGACCCGATCATGCCCAATATATCAAGCACTGGCTCGATGTGATGAGGTCCGACAAGAAAGCCGTTTTCTCCGACACCGTCATCGGCGGTGAGGTGTTGGAGATTGGGGGTGCGGCGTTTGGTGGGAATGCGACGCAGATTGACACGAGCCTTTATCGCTTCAGCAATGGCTGGCTGGCCGAGCGGCTGGATGCCGACAGCCTGAAGCTGACCATCGGCACCGCGCCGCAAAGCCCGCACCACGGCACCATCCGGCTGGATGACTGGAGCACCACGAACGACTACGGCATCACGCTCGCCGACGACCCCGACGCACGCCGTGGCTTACCCGCACTTTGCCGGCTGAGGCTACACGCAGGCATCGAAGGGTGATCCAGCAGCATGACGAATTGTAGCTCCTTGCTCTCGTTATCCTCGCTCCCCTTGATCTTGATCTGCTTTTCCGAAGCAGCGATCGGCATGGAGGAGGAGCCCGAGCTTGTGCTGTTGGAGAGAAGTTGCGTTGCTTGTGACGTTTCAGAAATGGCGTTGAACACGGCGTATTACCCCAATTGCATTGATTGATCCGCTTACGCAGCTTGGTTGATTAGCGTTTTGCTCCAATTTCTGGGGTGTTTCGGATCGATTTCCCAATGTTGCCGAGTGGAGCGCTTCTCTAGCGACGGGGATACGGCAAGGGATAGGGCGCTGCCAGCTTACGACCGATCGCCACCTGGGCTTCGAACAGCGTGAACCCGCCAATTTTCACCGCGATCGGAGTTAGCAAATCGATCCGTGAAAACAGCGACCGCGCTGCTTCGAGGCCGCGGCCGAACGTTTTCGGCCGGCCGATGAGCAGCACGTCGCGGCCGAGCCAGTCGGCGGGGTCGGCGTGAAAGGCAAAGCCACGCGGATCGTTGCCGAATACGGCGACAGTCGCTCTTGACCCGAGCGCCTCGGCAATGCGAGCAGCATCAATCCAACGGAAGGCGACAACCAACGGACGACGCTGCTGTGTATCAGTGGGTGATCTCGCCGCGAGAAGGCCACGCTCTGCGAGGCCGGCGGCGAGGCCGCGCCATGTTACCGATTCCTCGAGGAAGCTAGCGATCCCAAACCGTCTGACAGCATCAGACGACGGCGGCACAACCCGAAACGCGGCCACCAAGCCGATTGCAAGGGCGAGGACTGCGGTTCCGGCAATGGCGAAGCTGCGGTAGGCATTTCGGCCGCTTGCCTCGCTATCGGCAATCGCCAGACCGAGGAGGGGCATAAGGAACAGCCAGCCCGGCATTTGCCAGTGAGGAAGAGCCTCACCACCCCACAGCGGCACGGCGGTGAAGAGGACAATCGACGGCAGGGCGAGCGCGACGAGAAAAGCACCCGGGCCAGCGATCGTGCGATCGGTCCGCAGCAGCGATAGCATCGCGATCACTGCGCCGAACAATGTCCAGGGGCCAAGATAGGCCGCCTGTCCGAGCATCGCGCGTCCGAACCCGGACCAATTGATCCCCTTGGAACCGATCCCGCGTGAGGATTGGAAGAGAAACGACACCCACTCGTGTTCGGCGTTCCAGATGAGCACCGGCGACGCGACGAGGCCAGCGATCACGACACCGAGCCAGGGGGACGGCGAAGCGAGGCGGGCTCTATGAGGGGTGACCAGCAGAAAGGCAAAGCAGCTGAGCGCAAAAAGCGCGGCGTGGTATTTCGAGAGCGCGGCGAGACCCAGTGAGACGCCCGCAACGAGCCACAGCCAACGTTCCCCCGCTCGTGCGGGGGCGGGAGAAAAAAACAGGATCTCGGCGACCACGCGCGCTGTCAACGAGAGGAACAGCAGCAGCGGTCCGTCGGGCACCATCCACGAACCAGCGGAGACTAGGAAGAACGGCGCCAGGGTGAGCGCCACCAGTGTCCACAATCCAGCCCGTGCGCCCCAGAGACGGCGGCTCAGATCGAACATCACCGCACTTGTGACGGTGAACGCGAGGACAAATGGCAGCCGCAGCACGAAGGTTGACACAGGCTCGCCAAACATAGGCGCGGCAAGGTCGTGCATTGCTTTGACCCACCAAAACGCCATCGGCGGGTGATCGAACCAAGAGAGTTGCCAATGCGTAGCAACCGCCATGGCATAGGCTTCGTCGACGCCGGGATCGAGAAGCGCCGCGAGACCTAGGCGGACGAGGACGCCGGCAAGCAGCACGAGCACGGCGGTGCGAACCGTTGCAGTTTCACTCGGGATGGAGGTCATCGTGGGTGGCCTTCAGCGGCTCGCCGGGCAAGGCGGGTGTCGACGGACGATCGAGTGTCAGGTGCTCCGCATCGCCGTGACGGTTTGGTCGCGGCCCGGCCATCTTCACTCGCTGGTTCGCTCTTGAGCGTTGTCGAATGATGAACGCTCCGCAGCGAACCGCGAATGTCGATGAGTTGCGAGATGTTGTAGATTGTGACGCCGGTCGGCAAGAAGGGTTCGATTTGGGCCCAACCAAGGCACATGATTATTGTCGAAAGTCATATCCGACGCGAACGCGGACGATAAGAAGAGTGTGCTTTAGCGCAAGCCACATGTCCGCCCCAATGTCCGATCGGATGGGCTCCTGCTTACCGGCGGTCGCAAATCGGAGAGCTTCTCGTTTGTCCGAAAAGACCGTAAGCGTGTTTCTCTGCGCACGGTCGGCAGATCTCCATCTTCCTCATCTTGGAGCACATGCAGCCGCGCGCTCAATTCAATCTTTCCGGTCGAACTCGGCATAAGGCTGATGATCATGCGTAATGGATTTTTCCAAGACGGTGGCGCTCGCAATGGAATGGGCGACCATCGTGAGCAAGGCGCGCATTGTGCGAGAAGTAATAGTCGCGAAGCGTTATGCCGGATAGTCAGCCAACGGGTATCGTGAGGCGCGCGATGAGCCCGGTTGGCTGGCGGTCGAGGAGTTCAAGCTTGCCGCGATGACCCTGAATAATCTCGGAAACGATCGACAATCCCAATCCGAACCCCGAGTGAGTAACTCCTCGTGCCGGATCGACCTTGTAAAATGGTTCCTGCACTCTGTTGCGATCCAACTCAGATATGCCGGGACCATTGTCAACGACGTCAATCGTGATGGTGTCCGAGTCGGAGTTCAATTCAACGACAACCTCATGGCCGAATTTTACGGCATTTTCGCACAAGTTCGTGACCGCGCGACTCATTGCCAAGGGTCGAAAAACGACTGCCAGCCGGTTGGGACCTCGATAGGTTATTTTATGGCCTACGTCGGAGAACTCGTTGCAGATTGTTTGAAGCATCGTGGCGAGATCAGCTCTTTCGACATTCTCACGCTTGTGCTCATCCTGCAGGTAGGTGAGGCTTTCCTTTAAGAGCCTTTCTATACTGCCGATATCCCCGAGCAATGCGTCGCGCAATTCCGCCTCCGCTACCCGCTCCGTACGCAGCCGCATTCTCGTCAATGGTGTCCGCAAGTCGTGGCTTATGCCGCGGAGCATTCTGGTTCGACTGTCGATCATGGTCGAGATACGCCTGCGCATAGCATTGAGGGCGCGGGCCAACGCCACGATCTCGACGCTGCCACGTTCCTCAAAGTGGTCGGAACCTATTTGAGTATCCCCTTGCGTTGCGGCAAATGCGATTCTCCTTATCGGGCGCGCGATGGCCCAGACAGCAAACACCGAGAACAAAATATTCAGCGTGATCAACGCAACTAGATAGGATGATCCCTCCCCCCAAAACTCCCCCCGCTCAGATGCGCTCGGTATGCTGCCCAGGACCAACATGCTCTCGTCGCTGACCCTGACCGCAATGACGCGGTCACCATTGGAAAATGTTCGCCAGCCTCCCAACGGAATCGGAACGTCATCCGGTGGAAAGAGCCATTCGAGAGCAACGTCGAGAAATGTCTCCGTCGGTGACGACGAGGTGAACTGTTCGGAAAGAGAGAGAGGCTGCAAAGTGAGGGCCCAGCCGTTTCTCTGAACCGACGCAAGAATGGACTCCCTCTCCCCGGGAGTTGCCGTCTTCAGCAACGCACCAACCGTAAACGTCCGATTTGCAAGGCGCTCGATGCTCTGAGTGACGTTTTCGTTCCCCATCCAACGCTCAAGCATGGAGCCGCCTGCCATGACTATCGCAAGACCAAGAAGAACGATCGCCGAGATTTGGCCATATATGGTCGATCTCAATAGCAGGCGACGAACGAACATGGCGGACCTCTGAAATACTCAAACGAAACAAGTAGGCTTTGTCGCGCTTGCGGAAGCCAACATCGATCGGTAATCAGCAGTGTCGGACGCTGATCAGGCCTCTTCCACCGACGCGGTAAAGATGTAGCCGCCGAGCCTGACCGTTTTCAAAAGCATGGGCTGCTTGGGATCGGCTTCGATTTTCTGCCGCAGACGGCTGATGTGAACGTCAACGCTGCGCTCGATCGGACCGGCAAGACCTGAGTGCGTCAGCGAAAGTAGCTCCTCTCGAGCGATAATGCGCCCTGGATTCCGGCAAAAGGCGAGCAGCAGGTCGAATTCGGTGGTCGTCAGGGAAATGCGCGAATTGCTCGGATCGTGAAGCTGCCGACGCAGGGGATCTATGTTCCACCCGTCGAAGCGCAGCTTCCGCTTGTAAGCGCCGCTTTTCAGTCCATAGGACGCTCGTCTCAAGAGGCTGCGAACGCGCGCAACCACCTCTCTTGGGCTGAACGGTTTGGTGATGTAGTCGTCTGCTCCGACCTCGAGGCCGACGATGCGATCGACCTCCTCACCAAGCGCGGTCACGAGAACGATCGGGATTGTCGTCTCCGACCGGATCCGCCGGCAAATGTTGAGGCCATCCTCATCGGGCAGCATGATGTCGAGAATGATGAGGTCGAACGCGCCGTTGCGCAGAAGAGAGCGCATGGCACCGCCATCTTCGGCGACCGCTGCAATCATGCCGTTCTCTTGCATGGTCAGCGCAAGCAAGCTGCCGATGACTGGGTCGTCCTCGACGATCAGAATCCTGGCGCCAGCAGGCTTGATCTGCTGGTCCGAAAGCACAACCGCTGCCTCCGACTGTGAAAGCAAGTCTCGCTTTCGAGCAATCGACTGTTCTGCCATGTGTCGCGCGCCTCGGGCATCTCATAATCACGAGGAACTAGCACATCCACTTAGCGATGGCAGGATTAAGTCAACTCCTCAGGTTGCTTTGATAAATGCTCAGACCTCAGCAGTCTGATATTCCCCCGTAACATTTCTTAACAAAGCGTTGCGCAGCGGCGTTGGGTCGGCGCCTAGGGTCGGAACCTGGACTCACAGGGACCAAACTCATCAATGCCAACGCGGCCGAGTATCGACCTCGCTCAGGATCAGCCGGGACGGACCGCTGAACTGTGCTTCCCAGCGAGTTCAGCATTCGTGTCTGTGATCGTTCCCATACTCAATGAGGTCGACAACGTCGACAGCCTCGTGGGTGCGATCGTGGGGGAAGCACGGGATGACCTGAAGTTCGAGATTCTCATTGCCGACGGGGGATCGACAGACGGCACCGTTGAGCGTGTTAGGGCATGGGAGCGTGTCGCCGATGTCCGACTGATTGCAAGTGACGGAAAGCGTGGCCTCGCTGGAGATGTTCTCCACGCAGCTAGCGTAGCGCGCGCCGATATCGTGGTGGTCATGGATGGCGACCTCAGTCATCCTGCCGACCGCATCCACGCGCTCGTCCAACCCTTGCTCGACAGAACAAGCGACATGGTGGTCGGCAGCCCGCCGCCAGGTGCGACGTCACGCGAGTTGGAGGCAAGAGGTTCCGCCGCTGCGGAAGATGCACGGCCTGACGTCAGACCAACGATCGGTGAACTACGCCGACTGTACCAGTGCATACGCGCAAGTTTGCGGGTGACGCGCGGACCCCTACTGGCTGCCGACCTGATAATGGCATCAGTCGCTGCTTTCATCCTGGCGGCCTGTTTCTTTCTGCTGTCACCGGGATTAGACATAGCGGTCGCAGATATCTTTTACATACCGGGGCATGGCTTCATCGGTCGTGTGCCTTGGGTTGAGGCTTTGAGGTTCGCACTCAATAGCATCTTTGTGGCGGGCGCCACGCTGGCGGTGATCGGGCTATTGCGGAGCGCAATCACCGCACGTCCATTTGCGGGACTGACTGCCATCCGATGGCTCTTCCTAACGCTCGCACTCTCGGTTGGGCCGGGGCTCGTCGCAAATGTGTTGTTGAAGGATCAGATGGGACGGGCGCGCCCACATCAGGTTGATATTTTTGGTGGTAGCAAAAAATTCACGGCACCTCTAATTGCGGCGGAACAGTGCCGGCGGAACTGCTCATTCGTGAGCGGCGAGGCCGCTTCGATGTTCGCGCTTTTCTTCGCGTTATCGTTTCTAGTTACTCGGCATTCTACAGCGCTGATCTGCGCTGCGCTCGCCATGGGGTCACTCGCCGGGCTCATTCGGATGGCGCAAGGCGCCCATTTTTTGAGTGATGTCGCCTTCGCCGGTATCTTCATGTGCGTCTCTGTCGCTGGACTGCACTTGCTGATTGTCGACGCACAGCCGCTGTGGCGTCGGGCCGCCTTAGCTCTGGCAGATCGGCGAGGACGCAATGATCGCAATCGCTGAGTGCGGCGGCGCGCCAACCAAATCCGCAACGCCAGAGCGCTCAGCAGAGCCCTTCTCTAGCTGTCGCAATTCTCCAGTTATCGACAATAATCCCACGCCATCGCCGGAGCTTACCGTCGTCGTTCCGACCTTGAATGAGGTAGGCAATGTGGAGGCGCTTTACAGGGCGATCGCGGATGCTCTCGACGGTACCGACTGGGAGATCCTGTTCGTCGACGACGACAGCACCGATGGCACGCTGGGCATTGTCAGGGGCCTTGCGCGTGTAGATCGTCGCGTGCGCTGCATCCGTCGCATCGGCCGGCGCGGGCTCGCTGGCGCTGTCATCGAAGGCTTCTTGGCCTCCTCCGGCTTTGCCGTTGCCGTCATCGACGCCGATATGCAGCATGATGAGCGCTTGCTGCCGCGCATGCTTCAGTCGCTGCGCGGTGATGCCGATCTCGCGATCGGATCGCGTCACGTTGCAGAGGGTCGTGCCGAGGGTGGCCTGTCGTGGTGGCGGATGCGAATGAGCGAAGCCGCCACCCAAGCCGCACGTTTGTTATTCGCGATCGAAGCCCGCGATCCTATGAGCGGCTTCTTCATGATTCGTCGCGACCTTGCCGAAAGGATTGCTCCCAGTCTCTCAAGCCAAGGTTTCAAGATCCTGCTTGATCTTCTGGTATCGTCAGAAAAGCCGTTGCGCATCGTGGAGCATGGGTACGAGTTCCGGCCGCGCAATGCAGGCGTTTCCAAGCTCGATCGTGCTGTAGCGTCCGAGTACATCGGGCTCCTGGTCGCGAAGGCATCTGGAGATAGAGTTACGGCCCGCTTCCTCTCGTTCGCGCTCGTGGGGTTGTCAGGATTTGTTGTCCATCTCCTCCTCCTGCACTCGCTGCTCGCGACGACGCTACTCTCGTTCGTTGAGGCGCAGCTCGCATCCGCTATCGGCGCCATGACCTATAATTTCGCGTTGAATAACGCGTTCACTTATCGCGATCACCGGCTCAAGGGTCTCTCTCTCGTTTGGGGGCTCCTGACTTTCTATGCTGTCTGCAGCGTGGGTGCGGTCGCCAATGTCGGCGTTGCCTCTTGGATTTATGGCAACCAGCCGGTTTGGTGGCTTGCCGGCGCCGCAGGGGCTGTTATGGGCGCCGTCTTCAACTACTCGGCAACCGCCGCCTTCACGTGGCGCCGGGCATGATGGTTTCAAGCAGCGCTGCGCCGGGACGCATCCTCCTTGCCGTCCTGCTCGTGCTCACAATCGTGCGAGCTTGTCTCGCGGATGCGATCCCACTGACGGATGACGAGGCCTATTACCGCCTATGGGCGTTGAGACCTGCGCTTTCATATCTCGATCACCCACCGATGGTCGGCTGGTTGATTGCTGCGGGCCGCACGATTGCAGGCGATACTGAGCTTGGCATTCGGCTAATGGCCGTCGTGGCATCTCTGCTCGGCGCGTTTGCAATCTGGCGCACGGCGAGCCTGCTGTTCGGAGCCGATGTCGGGGTCCTGGCGGTGAGCTATGCCATGGTGCTCCCGCTTTTGTCGGTGGGTGCCATCATCATCACGCCGGATACATCATCGGTTCTGTTCCAGATTTTTGCGGTTTGGGCGCTGGCCGAGCTTCATGTCTCGGGCCACCGCAACTGGTGGCTCGCAGTGGGGATTTTTGCCGGAATAGGGTTGCTTTCGAAATACACGGGGCTCTTTTTGGGCGCCACAGTGATTCTATGGCTGCTGGCCATCCCGGCCAATTGGCGCTGGCTGCGGTGCTGGCAGCTTTACGCAGGCGGCTTCATCGCGCTGCTTTTGTTTCTGCCCGTCATCGCCTGGAACGTCGAGCACGACTGGGCCTCGTTTTCGAAGCAATTCGGCCGTGTCGTAAGTGGCGACAGGTTGAGCCTCAAGTGGCAACTCGAACTATGGGGTGCCATGCTGTTGCTCGTGAGCCCTGTTCTTGCGTGGCTCGCGCTGCAGGGGATCGGCTGGTCCATACGTGGGGCCGCCCTTGCGCGCGATTGGGCCAGGGCTTTGCTGGTGTTCGCGGTCGCGCCGATCCTACTGTATTTCGTCATTCATGCCTCCCATGGGCGCGTGCAGGCCAACTGGTTGGCACCTATCTATCCGTTTCTCGCCATCGCGGCCGCGCTTGCGACGAAAGAGCGGTTTGGCGGTGACCGTCGCATGCGCATCGCCTATGCAGGAGGTGTGACGGCATTCATCATTTCGGCCTTGATCTACGTTCATGCGGTAAGCCCACTCGTTATTCGGGCCGACCTCAAGGAGCCGACGCATCAACTGCGAGGATGGGTTGAACTCTCAGAAGCAGTTGCGGGTATGGCCAGGTCCTCCGGCGCCAAGTGGATCGCAACCTCGAGCTACGCGACGACCGGTCAACTTGCATTCAGGCTCGATCGGGTCTTACCGGTCATCCAGATTTCGGAGCGGATACGGTACGTTCACCTGCCGAAGCCGGACCGCACGATCATTGACAGTCCGGCGCTCTATGTGGAGCTGGATCGGCGCGCAAAGCCAGATCTCCTGAAGGAAAAGTTTGGCTCAGCCACGGCGCTCGGAACTCTCGACCGCAAACACAATGGGGTCGTGCTCGCGCGCTATCAGGTCTACCTCATCAAAAGCCCAAGAGACGCTGCAGGGATGCTCCAAACTGACTGACGATATTCTCAATCATTGAAGCTAAAACGCTTTCGCTAACGTCCGTTGCAAGGACGTCTGGTGTTCAGCCGAGAGCGGCATGCTGTCCTGACTTGTCAGTTGCCACAGACGGCAACTCACCGATGGCTTCTTGTGGGACAGAGCAGCCGTGTCGATCTTCGCGATGCCGAGAAAGCGGACATTGCTCGATCCGTTTAGTCCCTACCACGTCAGCCACAGCGGCCTTGCCGCTTTACCAATAAGAGCGGACGGTGACAGGCCACTGGAAACGATTCTCAGAGATATGAACCGTTTTACATTACGCGCTGGCGGCCCCTCCGGAATCGATATCGCTGTCGCCGACGTGATCTCGTGAAATGGCCTCCGCAAGCGATCCAGATTCGACTGGCTCCCTATAGTTTTTATCGTTGGTCATCGTAGCCCAGGCTACGCGTGAGGTCTTTTTGGTTAGTCCTTCGCTCGATCGGGAAACCGTGTCAAAGGCACTTCCGCTTCCTGTGGGAGATGAAGGCGTCCGCTGCACCAATGCAGATTTCATCTCTTATCTCCCGGCGATGTCCATGCCGAGCAGCCAGCGGTTCATGACCATGAAGTCGCTGTCCTTCGAGTGGTCGAGCCCGGCAGCGCTGCCGCGTCCGTAGGCGCCGCGAAGGTCGGTAGGAGACATGCCGTAGGCCTCCCGAAACGCTCTGCTGAACACGGAATCGTTGCTGAAGCCGTAGCGCGTAGCGATCGTGCCGACGCGCTCACTGCCGTACCCCGGGTCGGTGATCGTCTGATAGGCGCGGGTCAGCCGCCGTTGCTGGATATACCGGCGCACGCCGCCTAACGGCGCAAACAGTCGATAGAGGGTCGCGCGAGACATGGCGAGTTGCTGGCAAAGAAACTCCGGACCGAGATCAGGGTCGGCGAGATTTGCTTCGATCACTCGCCGCACCGCTTGCAAGGAAGCGACGGACGCGGCCTGAGCGATAGCCTCGCGTCCATTGGCGCTCGCGCCGACCAATGCGGCAATCAGCGACGCTGTTCCGCGTGCCGAGGCGCGAATATCTCGCGACTCAAGCGCTGGTATCTCGGCAAACAATGTCTGCAGATGATTGACAAGCATCGTGTTGAACGGACTCGTCTTTGGCAAGATCAACCCGTGCAGATTTTCAAGATTGGGGAGGAGCGGCGTGAGCAATGCTCGCGGCAGGACGATTGAGAGGCTCGTGTAATCCGGACCTGTAATCGCGGAGCAGCGGGTCAAGTCGAGAATGAAAATGTCGCCGGGATGAACCTCGGCCGGTCGTCCACCGATGTCGAGGGTGCACCCACCGACGAGGTGGACGACAAGGCAGATGTTGTCGAGCCCGCTGCGCGCGATCGTTTGCGTGGTTCGCTTGAACGTCGTCGCCGATGCGGAACCTAGGCACAGAGCAACATCGGCAAACTGGTAGCTCGTAGCGTCGACCGAGAAAGAGGAGCGGTCGCACGGATCGCGAGCGTCCATCGCAAATAGCGGCGACATACCGAAGCGCCAGAGATCGTATTCGTGGGCGTTGCCCGGGGCCACGGAAAGTTTCAAGCGGAAGTGCGCTGGCGTTGCATCTCGCTGATCCGTCTGCGTATCCGCCACTTCGTCCCCCTGCCAGTATTGCGCGCGCCAGTGTGCCTTCTGAGACCTGATGTTTGCAAGGTGTCTCATTCTTTCTACCTGGCGTCTCATTAACCGCGTTCGGGCTATGCCGCCGAGATCGCCGCTGTAAGTTGGCTGAACAAGCGCGGGGAAGGCGCTTGTGCATCGTTTGAAGGCCATAGAGGGCATCGGTGAACGAGTTGGGGGAGGGGACGCTGTGCTGCCACGCCTATCGGCGCAAGCATGTAAGGCTTGCGCGACGGACGACCCATCATCATTTCCGCGCGTCCGCGAGCTGCTGTTGAAGCAGTCACGCTCTTCTTTGTCTTCGTCGGTTTCAGCACGCCGTGTGTTGGTTCGATCGCGTGACGTTTCGTGAGATAGGGGGGCAGCGCGATGCGCTGAGAAGTGCGATGGGTGCGTATTTCAGGCCAGCTTGGCGAACATTCGGATTGCGTGCGGCGATTCTGCTGACCTGCACCGTCGCCGGGATCGTTATTCCCGCTCTCATTGACCGCGCGCGCGCAGAAACATCCTTTGTCACCTCTCCCGGGACCGGGACGTTCACCGTCCCAGCTGGCGTGACGTCCATCAAAGTCCTGCTGGTCGGTGGTGGCGCCGGAGGCGGATCTGGTCAAACTTTTGGACCTGGTCGTTCCGCTGGCGGCGGTTCCGGCCGCGTAAATTCTCTCACCCTTACCGTGAATCCTGGCGACGTCATCGATTACGTTGTCGGCGAAGGGGGCGCGCAGGACAGCAACGGCGCAAACACGATCCTTTCGATTGGCGCGCAAAATTATGTGGCGTTGGGCGGATCAGCCGGAATCGGGCTTGACGGTGGCCACGGTGGATCGGGCGGCGGTGCTTCATGCCCGGTGGCCGTCGGCAATAATGGCGGATCAGACGGCGCCGACGGAGGCAGTTGTTCCACTTTTTCGGGTGGAGTGGGCCAGGGCGATTTTGGTGCTCTGCTTTCGCTGTTTGACGAAAATTCGATTACCGCTGGCGACGGGGGACAGGGCGGAAACCCATCGCCCCAGGTTCTTGGTAGCGGCGGCGGTGGCGGCGGCATCCTCATCTCTGGTTCCGGCGGCATGGGACAGGCCGGGCTTTCCGGCGGTAACGGGGGAATGGGGTTTGGCGCCGGCGGCGGCGGGGGAGCCTTCGGCGGCAATGGAGCGAACGGGCTTGTCTATTTTGAATACACCGTTCCTTCTGCGCCCGTCGTCACAGCCGCATTCGCTGCGACGACGATCGCGGCCGGGGCAACGTCAGGCCTGATCATCACGCTTTCAAACCCCAACAGCTTGCCATTGTCGGGCGTGTCCGTGACAGCGAGCGTCCTGCCACCGGGCCTCGACCTCCCGATGATGGGATCGTTATCGACAACCTGCATAACTGGGGGTCCGACCATCGTCGGTGGGGCCATCAGCGTTGCGGGTGTAACGCTTCCAGCGAACTCGAGCTGCACCGTGGCCACCCAGGTGACCTCGAGCACGCCCGGAAGCTACACGTACACGACCGGCGTCATTTCCTCGGCGACGCCCGCGTTGACCGGCACCGCGGGAACGACGGCTACGGCTCTGGTCGTGCTCGGTCCGTTGACCGCCACCGCCCTCATACCGTCCACGACGCTGGCTGCGAGCGTTGCTGTCACCAGCTTTGTGCCCGTGCAAGGCGGCGGCGGATCGACGCCGTTGACGTATTCGGTTTCGCCAGGGCTGCCGGCGGGGCTGAATTTCGATAGCACCAACGGCGCTATCACGGGCACGCCCACCGCTCCGCTTGCACAAACCGCCTTCACGGTGACGGTAACCGATGCGCTCAGCGCAACCGCCAGCGCACAATTCCAACTGACCATTAACGAAGGGTCGACGACATCGCTGGTGGCCTCGCCCGCGAACGCCTTCATCGGCCAGCGGGTGACATTGACGGCCACGATCGCACCGACGCCCGGTGGCGGCTCCGTGCTGTTCACCGACGGAGCGGCGGTGCTATGCGGCGGCGCCGTTCCTGTCACGGGCAGTGTGGCGACTTGCACGACGAGCTTTACGAGCGGCGGCGGGCATCCGATCACGGCAACGTTCAGCGGCGCGGGTCTGCTGTTGCAAAGCTCGGGCTCGGCGGTTGTGACAATCGAGGATCAAGTCAGCAAGACCACGCAGGTGATTGGCGCCTTCCTGAGCCAGCGCAACAATCAGATCCTGACCAACGACATGGATACCACGCGGCAAGCGAACCGGCTGAATGCGGCCAGTCAAGGCGCTGGAGGCGGTGATGGTGGAGGCGGTCAAGCCAGCGGCTTTGCGGACAACGCATTCGCAGGGCGACGGGCGGATCCTTCGCGTGATCTGCTCTCGGCTCGCATGGGATTGCTTGGACGAGGTCAGATGCAGGCCCCGTCGGATGGCGATGCCCGAGACGAGGATGGCATGCCGGCAGTCGCGAGCGGGGCTCGGGCCGGCACGTTCTCCTACGACCGAGACAGTGTGAGCGGTTCGTCGCAGATGGCATTTTCGACGTCGCTCAGCGCGATCACGCGCTACGCGTCCGAAAAGCGGAAAGAGAAAGCAGCGCAGGCGCCGATGGGGCTCGGGCTGTCGGATCAGGAAGCCGGTGCTACGGCACCTTTTAATCCTTTCGATATCTGGGTCGAGGGCCGGTATGCGGGCTACACGAACGGATCGGGTTCGGACCTCGACGGCCACTTCGGCTTGCTGAGGCTCGGCGCTGACTATGTGCTGAACCGAAACCTGCTGGTCGGAGCCCTGGTCCAATTCGACGACACGCGCCAGCGCTCCGATACCGACGCGTCTGAGGTTGAGGGAACAGGCTATCTGGCCGGTCCCTATGCGACGGTTCGGCTTGGCGATCGTCTGTACCTGGATGGTCGCGCGATGTGGGGCCGCTCCTGGAACGACGTGAGCCCCTATCTCACCTACACCGCCAGCTTCGACACCGAGCGGTGGCTCGTATCGTCGTCGCTTCATGGATCCTGGGACTACGGGCGGTGGACCTTCACGCCGTCGGCGTCGATCGCCTACATGGAAGATAACTCGGAGAGCTATCGCGATAGCTTCGGCGCCGTGATCCCGAGTGTGAAGAGCCGGCTTGGGCAGGCCAAGGTAGGGCCGCTGGTCAGCTACCAGTGGGTGGGTGCCAGCGGCGCGGTGATGGAACCGTATGCGAAAGCGCAAGTGATCTGGAATTTCGCTGATGACGTGTCGGCTGCGGGCGTCGGTCAGATCGACGGCGATCTGGTCGGGCCGACCGGCGCACGCGGGCGCATCGAATTCGGCGTCAGGACAAAGAACGATGGCCTGGGCCTTGACCTGTCCGGCAGCTACGACGGCATCGGCGCCGGCGGCTACGATGCGTGGACAGGACGGGCGTCTTTGCGGATGCCGTTGAACTAAACGAACGAGCGCAGCAAAGCGCAGTCGGACACTGGAAGAACTTGAAGGGTTGGAGCCAACGCTATTCCAAGAAGCAGGGTGGCCTCTGCCGAGTTGAAAGACTTTACGAGCGTTTTTCTTTCGATCAGTTTCTTAGCGTAACGTGGGCGGGTGTAATGCGTTCAATACTTAAAGCGGCGCTGCTGTTGGTAATGGCACTCATGTCGAATTCGGCTTTTGCTGAAGGTCCTGCTGTCTCTGGGCCGAATGGCAAATTCAGTATGGAAGGCGGCGCCTTCGACGGAGACTCGTCCTTCCTAGCGCTCGGCAGTTATTCCATTCCCCTCGCTCCCTCCATCGGGTTCCAGGTCGACGGCGCGGTCGGTTCGATTGACGGGGAAATCATGGGCGGCGGTGGCGCACATCTCTTTACCCGAGACCCTTCGCAATATCTCTTTGGTGTATACGGCAGCTTTCACACCTGGGACTCGATCGACATCTGGCGGCTGGCGATTGAAGCGGAGCTATATCTCGGGCGATTTTCGCTTTCAGGCATTGCCGGATTTGAGGGTGTCGACGTTCCCAACACGTCGGGCGGATTTGTGGTGCTCACGCAAGATGACGAGCACGCATTCGCCCATATCGACTTGGCCTATTACCCGACTGACAACTTCAAGATCTCGGGAGGCTATCGCTACCTCAACGAAGTGAGCTTCGCGTCGGCAGGCGCAGAGTATCTGTTCGATGCGGGCGACGTGCCGATGTCTCTTTTCGCACGCGGCGACTTCGGCGATGACGATTACACGTCAGTTACTGGCGGCTTGAAAATTTATCTCGGCTCCGATCGCAAAAAGTCGCTCATCCAACGCCACCGCACTGACGACCCGGAAAACTACACACCCGTGTTCCCCAAGCTCGTCACCGACAAATCCGGATCCGGCCAGCCGCCCATTTGCGAGATCAATGGTAACGTCGGCGGCGTCCCTGTCACGAGCCCCGCCAATGGACAATGCATCTGTCCTTCGGGCACTCAGAATGAAGGCTCGGCGCCCGTGTTCAACAATGGCGGGTATTACTGCTATGCGAACCCGACCTAAATTTCTGAGCTTTTGTTTCGTCTTGCGGCAGGGCAGGGCCGGAACGAAGTCTGGTCCTCGCCGCGATGCGGACCTCAAGCTCAAGGTACCTAACGCAACAGCTCACTAGTTTTGGAAGTCAGCAAATGGGACATCTCGACCGCGAAGTTGGAACGAGAGCAAAAAAGGAAAAATGACTAGCCCTTTTTGCGTGTCGACCGGACGCTCGACGGTGCGCCGAGCAGCCTTGGCGTAACGTCCGCAATCAGATCGTAGACGTCGAGGCCCGGAACAACTCGCTCATAATCGCCATCGAGTTCGAGCGATGAGGCCCCGTGGACGAATGTCCAGAGCCGCACAGCGATCTGTTGCGCGTCCGCCGTGTGGCCGTTCTTGCGGCAATAATGGGCGACCTCGTCGACGACGTTCTTCAGGCAGTCCTCTCCCTTCCCATCCGCCTTTTTGCTCTTTTTCAGCTCGCCGAACATGAGCCTGAATATGGCTGGCTGGGCGACGGCGAACGTCAAGTAGGAGATGCCCATCGCGGTGATGCCCTCGATGCTGCCGCTGCCCTTCTCTGCCACCGCCTGCGCGTTCTGCTCACTCAGTTGGTCGAAGCCGCGTGCGACGATCTCCTCGAGGATCTCCTGCTTGTCGCGGAAATGCTTGTAGGGTGCGGCCGTGGTCACGCCTGCACGGCGGCAGGCATCCGCCAGCGTGAAGCCGTCGGGACCGTGCTCGATCAGAAGCTCGCGGGTTGCGGCAATCAGCGCCTCACGCAGGTCGCCGTGGTGGAAGCTCTTCTTCGAGCGCACCGCGGATCGCTTTTTTTCGCTCTTTTTTTCTGCTTGGGCCATAACGGGTTATCCGAATTTTGCCGACCGACGACTCCATACGCTAGCACACCCACTGCAAGTTAGCGTGATTAACTTTTTTGCCTTTCCGCGCCGATTCCGCCTTGCCAAGTTAGCATCGCTTACTTATAAGTTAGCGAAACTAACTTAGTGTATCAGCCATGCCGGCACAAGGCCGCAACCGCGATGAGGCTCAACATGAGTGCTCCCTCTTCCTCCAAATCTGCACCGACACGGACGCTCGCGCGACCCATCCTGATCGCGGGCGCACTCGTTTCGGTCGCGGTTGGTCTTGCCGGATGCAAAAGTGAAGGTGCCGAGTACGTCGCTCAGCCGCAGCCCGTGCGCGCCGCAGAAGTGACGCTCATGGGGGCGGCAGAGACGCGGTCCTATACCGGTACGATCAAGCCGCGCTACGAAAGCGATCTCGGCTTTCGGGTCTCCGGCAAGATCGTCGAACGCTTCATCAACGTTGGCGATAGGGTGACACCCGGTATGACGCTGGCGAAGCTTGATGAAACCGACTACCGTCTATCCCTCGAATCCGCCGACGCCGAGCTCAAGGCCGCGGAAAGCAGCCTCGCGCAGACGGCCGCCGACGAAGAGCGTTATGCGCGCCTGACGAAGGACGGATGGGTCAGCGCAGCAGGCTATGATCAAAAGAAGGCGGCGGCGGACGAAGCGCGCGGACGCGTGGAGAGGGCTCGCCGCTCACTCGCTCTCGCCAAGAACCAACTTGACTACACGAACCTTCGGGCAACCGAATCCGGCATCGTCACGGCGCTCCCGGTCGAGGTAGGGCAGGTCGTCGGCTCCGGACAGCTCATTGCGCGGGTTGCACGCCTCGACGAACTCGAAGCCGTCGTCTCTATCCCGGAGAGCCGCATCGACAGCGATCGCAACGCGATTTCCTCGGTGACGCTGTGGGCTGCGCCCGATCATGTATACGTGGCCAAGCTGCGCGAAGTCTCCCCACAGGCGGATCCGGCCACACGCACCTATCAGGCACGCTATTCGATCCCTAAGTCCGACGACGGCATAGCGCTTGGCAAGACGGCGACGGTGCATCTTGCGCAAGTGGGCAATGGGTCTCAGGCAAAGGTGCCGCTCGCCGCCGTGTTCAAGGATGAGGGTCAGCCGTCCGTATGGCTCATCGACGAGTCTCACGGACGCTTGACCAAGAAGAACGTCGAGGTCGGCGCATGGACCGAAACCTCGGCCATCGTCACGGGCGGACTCGAGTCCGGCCAGAAGATCGTCGCGGCCGGCGTGCACAAGCTCGACGCCGATATCCCCGTTCGTATTGTCGAGGTCGTGCGATGAACGCTCCCTTAGAGCAGGATCATACCCCGTCGCGGGGTAACCTGTCCGCCTGGGCCGTTGCGCATCCGTCGCTGGTCCTGTTCCTCATCATCGTGCTCTCAGCGGCTGGCCTGTTCAGCTACCTGAAGCTCGGCCGCGCCGAAGATCCCTCATTCGCCATCAAAACCATGGTGGTCAGCGCCGCCTGGCCCGGCGCAACGGCCGAGGAGATACAGGATCAGGTAGCGGACAAGCTGGAGAAGCGCCTGCAAGAACTGGAGTTGTTCGACTACGTCAAGACTTATACGCGTCCCGGCGTCACCGTCATCCAGATGCAGCTTCGGGACCAAGCGCGCGGCGAAGACGTAGATGATGCCTGGTATCAAGTTCGCAAGAAGCTGAATGACACCAAGCCGACACTACCACAGGGCGTGCAGGGCCCGTTTTTCAATGACGAATACGGCGATGTGTATTCCGCCGTCTACATGCTCTCGGGTGACGACGTTTCGCTCGCCAAGCTCAAAGACTATGCCGAGACCGTTCGTCAGCGGCTTCTGCGGACGCCTGGCGTGTCCAAGGTCGATATCGTCGGCGCGCGCGAGCAGCGCATCTTCATAGAGTTCAGCCATCGAAAGCTCGCGACCCTCGGCATCACGCCGCAGGCCATCTTCGATAGCGTAGCGCGCCAGAATGCAGTGACGCCTGCCGGCACCGTCGAGACCAGCGCCGACCGCATCGACGTGCGCGTGACCGGCGCGTTCAAAGGCGAAGCTGCTATTGCCGAAGTTCCGATCGAAGCAGGCGGGGCCACGTTCAGGCTCGGCGACATCGCCACAATCAAGCGGGGCTACGAGGATCCACCCACCAGTATCGTGCGCCACAACGGCACAGAGTCCGTGGGCATCGTCGTTGCCATGACCAAGGGAGCGAACGTGCTCGAACTCGGCGAGCGGCTGAAGTTGGCCATTGCCGAGGCAAGAGCGCAAGTTCCGACCGGCGTCGAGATCGACCAGATCACGGACCAGCCTAGCGTTGTTGAAGAGTCCGTAAGCGAGTTTCTACGCTCCTTCGTTGAGGCGCTCGGCATCGTGCTGGTCGTGAGTTTCGTTTCGCTCGGATGGCGCTCGGGCCTTGTGGTCGCAACGTCCGTGCCGCTGGTGCTCGCTGTCGTACTTCTCGTCATGTATGTCGCAGGCTTGAACCTAGACCGTATCACGCTTGGCTCGCTCATCATCGCGCTCGGTCTGCTCGTCGACGACGCCATCATCGCCATTGAGATGATGGTAGTTAGGATGGAGCAGGGCTGGAGCCGCATGCAGGCCGCCGCGGCCGCCTGGGATTCGACCGCCTTCCCGATGTTGACCGGCACGCTCGTGACGGCGGCGGGCTTCCTGCCGGTCGGCCTCGCGAAGTCGACCGCGGGCGAATATGCCGGCAACATCTTCTGGATCGTGGGCTTGGCGCTCGTGGTGTCATGGATCGTGGCGGTGTTCTTCACGCCCTACATCGGCGTCAAACTGCTACCGAACCTTTCTAAGCATGGCGCGGGACACGGCGGCCATGATCTCTACAATACCCGAATTTACCGCGCGTTGCGCGGCGCCGTGGGCTGGAGCGTTCGCTTCCGCTGGATCGTGATCGCGCTCACGCTTGCCGCCTTCGTTTCGGCGATCGCCGCCTTCACGCAGGTGCAGCAGCAGTTCTTTCCAACCTCGTCGCGGCCGGAACTGTTCATCGAGATCCGCCTGCCGGAAGGCACGTCCATCAACGTCACCGAGGCCGCCGCGAAAAAGGCCGAGGCTCTGATCAAAGGCGATCCGGATCTAGACTATTTCACGACCTATGTCGGCGAGGGATCGCCGCGCTTCTTCCTTGCGCTGAACCCCGTGCTGCCAAATGAGAACTTTGCGCTCATCGTCATGATGACCAAAGGTGCGGAGGCGCGCGAGAGGCTTAAGGACCGACTCGACAAGCTCGTCGCCGAGAATGTCATCCCCGAGGCGCGGCTGCGTATCGACCGGCTCAACTTCGGCCCGCCTGTCGGCTTCCCCGTGCAGTTCCGCGTACTCGGACCCGATAGCACTAGTGTACGCGAGGTTGCGAACAAGGTGCGCGATGCCATGCGTGCCAACCCGAACACGCGCGACGTGCAGTTCGATTGGAACGAGCAAAAGAAGTCGATCCGGCTCGAAGTCGACCAGGATCGCGCCCGCTCGCTCGGCCTCACGCCGCAGGATATCGCCCAAACGCTGCAGACGCTGCTGTCCGGGTACACGGTCACCGAGTACAAGGAAGGCATCGAGCTCGTACCGGTCGTGGCGCGTGCCGTACCCGAGGAGCGCCTGGGGCTCGGCACGTTCGAAGATCTCACCATCCCAACGCGCTCGGGCGCGGCGGTTCCCATCTCGCAGGTGGCGCGCGTTCACTACGAGTTCGAAGAGCCGATCCTGTGGCGTCGCAATCGCGACATGGTACTGACGGTGCGTTCGGACATCGCTCCCGGGCTGCAGGCGCCTGATGTCACGGCGCAAATTCAGCCGGCGATCGACAAGATCTCCACTGACTTACCGCCCGGCATGCGCATCGAGGTGGGTGGTGATGTCGAGGAAAGCGCCAAAGCGAACGTGGCGCTGTTCCAGATCTTCCCCCTCATGTTTCTGGTCATGCTGACGCTGCTCATGCTGCAGCTGCAGAGTTTCTCGACCTTGTTCCTGGTGTTTTCGACAGCGCCGCTCGGCATCATCGGGGCGAGCTTCTCGCTGCTCGCGTTCAATGCGCCGTTCGGATTCGTGGCACTGCTCGGCCTCATCGCGCTGGCTGGCATGATCATGCGCAACACGGTCATCTTGGTCGATCAGATCGATGCGGACGTGGCCGCGGGCCTGTCGCGGTGGGAGGCGATCGTCGAGTCGACGGTTAGACGCTCGCGGCCGCTGGTGCTGACGGCGCTCGCTGCCATCCTGGCCATGATCCCGCTGACACGCTCGGTGTTCTGGGGCCCAATGGCTATCACGATGATGGGCGGGCTCCTCGTGGCTACCATCCTGACGCTGCTGTTCGTGCCGGCGCTCTACGCGGCTTGGTTCCGCGTGCGCCGGCCCGCGCCGGACGCAATCATCTTAGTTCCACAATCTCCTGAATCGTCGAGTGACCGTCACGCGCTCGCAAGTCAAGCGTAACTGCTTCTGGAGGTGGATAAACGGGAAGGGGTGACGGTTCTGCATCTCGAAGCTGACATCTCGACGCGTACATCAGAGGAACGGAAGGCTGATCACGCCATGTCGGCTTTTGGGACTTTGCGGACGAGGCGTGATGGCACGCTTCGTCCCCTTGGTAGACTCTGCCGCGACGGACTTAAGAGACTCGCATCGACGTGCCACCCGCGTCTGCAATCACGTGACTTCCGGAAGCCCTTGTCACTTCGCAATACGTGGCTTCTGAGCCAGCAAGCAGATTGAGTAGCGGCTACCGCTTGTCAGTTCTTCGGCGCTGGAGCGGCGGCTGCACCCGCTACAGCGGGTGCTGTAGGCGTCGCCGCGGTAGTCGTAACCGCTGGCTTCTTCTTGGCCGCCGCCCGCTTTTTCGCCTTGGGCTTTGCGGGAGGGGAGCTGAAAAAGCCGAAGTCGAACAGCGATGACAACGGCATGGTCTCGCTCACGCCACCGGTATAAGCTTGCAGCACGCTCACCTTCGTGCCGACCTTCGCAATCGAGGCCAGGTGTACGATGTGCTCGTTCGTCAGGCGGAAGCAGCCCGACGAATTCGCGCGCCCAACCGTGCGATCGTTGTTAGTGCCATCGATACGATACACGGTATTGCCGAGATAGAGAGCGCGCGCGCCTTGCGGGTTCTTGAGCCCGCCCGAGACCGTGAGCGTCATCATCCCGACCCGCGACCGCGCGGATCTTCTCCGGCCCTGCCTCGCCTCGATCGGACCGGAACTCGCCCGGCTCGGGGCTGAGCTCATCGTCGTCGATAACGACTCGAGCGACCCGCAGACGCTGGCGCTGCTCGGCCAAGTGCGGGCCCTCGGCGGCCGGGTGCTGCGCGAGCCGGGTCCGTTCAACTACGCGCGCCTGTGCAACCGCGCGGTTGCCGCGGCACGGGGTGCCGCAATCCTCCTCCTCAACAACGATGTCGAGGCCCGCGCCGAGGGCTGGCTCGAGGAGTTGCACGGCCGCCTCACCGATCCCGCCGTCGCGGCCGCGATCGCCAAGGAAGTCCGCCGCGAAAAGAAGCAGATCGAGCTGATCGCTTCGGAAAACATCGTCTCTCAGGCGGTGCTGGACGCGCAGGGTTCGGTCCTGACCAACAAATACGCCGAGGGCTATCCGGGGCGCCGCTATTACGGCGGCTGCGAGTTCGTCGACATCACCGAAGACCTGGCCCGCGAGCGCGCCAAGGAGCTGTTTGGCGCC
>OFDC01000303.1_pt1 | contig 41254 bp, 31 predicted proteins | sample 1520941 | NCBI WGS metagenome assembly OFDC01 (sample SAMEA94258168, study PRJEB24077) | hot springs metagenome | biome: Aquatic biome; feature: Water | place: India | collected 2012-12-06 | depth 5 m | reverse complement strand
AGTATCTACTCTAGTCACTCGTATCTAGTAACTAGTAACTAAACTAGTCACTAGTCGTTAGTCACTAGTAACTAGTCGCCCTTTCGCCATCGCGGTCATTAGCTGGACGGCTCGCTTCATGGTGCGGACTTCGTTGAACGACATTCGTAAGGTCTCATCCTTTTGGTACATCTTGCCGAGATTCGGATTCAATTTTATGAACTCCAACACCAACGTGAATCGATCGCTTTGATAGTAGGGCGAATCCTGATTGGAGATGAAATAACCAATCATCTTCTCGCTCTTCAATACCAATTTCTCCAACCCAATCTCGCGAGCCAACCAACGCAAGCGCATTGTGTCGATCAATCGAATGGTCGGTGTCGGTATCGGACCAAAACGGTCTTCTAGATTGCGCATGTATTTCTGCAAGTCTTCTTCATTCTCAATGTCATCCAACTCTTTGTAAAGCGCAATACGCTCTGTAATGCTCGATACATAATTGTCTGGAATCAATATCTCAAAGTCGGTCTCGAGAACGGTCTCCTTCACATAGGACTTGTTCTTCTTCTGCTCATCTTCATACAAGTCTTTGAAAAACTCTTGCTTCAATTCATCAATGGCTTCATTCAAGATTTTTTGATAAGTCTCAAATCCAATGTCATTGATAAATCCGCTCTGTTCTCCACCCAATAAATTACCCGCGCCACGGATATCCAAGTCGCGCATCGCAATGTGCAGTCCCGATCCTAAATCGCTGAATTGCTCAATAGCCATTAATCTCTTTTTACTATCACTCGGCAACAAATGAAGCGGTGGAGCAATTAGATAACAAAATGCTTGCTTGTTGTTTCGACCTACGCGGCCGCGCAATTGGTGAAGATCGCTCAAACCAAAATGATGCGCATCGTTGATGATAATGGTATTCGCATTCGAAATATCAATTCCACTTTCGACAATGGCGGTGCTCACCAGTACGTCATACACTCCTTCAATGAAATTGGTCATCACTTCTTCCAATTCTTCTCCACTCATTTGACCATGGCCAATACCCACTCGTACATCAGGACACACACGCTGAATCATTCCAGCAAGGTCTTTCAAATTCTGAATGCGGTTGTGCACAAAGAATACTTGACCTCCGCGCTGCACCTCATAGCTGATGGCATCACGAATCACTTCTTCATTGAAACTATGAATCTCTGTTTGAATAGGATGTCGATTCGGTGGAGGCGTTTGCATAATACTCAAGTCGCGCGCGCCCATCAATGAAAACTGCAACGTTCGCGGAATCGGCGTCGCCGTAAGCGTTAGCGTATCCACATTGGCCTTCATCGTTTTCAATTTATCCTTCACCGCCACACCAAATTTCTGCTCTTCATCGATGACTAATAATCCTAGATCTTTAAACTTCACTTTCTTTCCTACCAAGGCATGAGTGCCAATCATGATGTCGATTTCCCCCATCTCTAATTTCTTCAACGTATCGCTGACTTGTTTCGCTGTCTTGAATCGGTTGATGTAATCCACCTTCACAGGAAAATCTTTCAATCGCTTTGAAAAGCTCTTGTAATGCTGAAGTGAAAGAATAGTAGTTGGAACGAGCACTGCTACTTGCTTGCCGTCTGTCGCGGCTTTGAACGCTGCACGAATGGCAATTTCTGTTTTACCAAAACCAACATCTCCACACACCAATCGGTCCATCGGTGCAGTCTGTTCCATATCTTCCTTCACTGCCTGTGTGGCCTTCAATTGATCGGGCGTATCTTCATACATGAACGATGCTTCCAACTCTGTTTGAAGATAAGAATCAGGTGCAAATTGAAATCCATGCGTTGTCTTACGTTTCGCATAAAGCTTGATCAAATCGAAAGCAAGCTCTTTCACTTTTGTCTTCGTCTTGCGCTTCAAATTCTGCCAAGCATTGCTTCCAAGCTTATCGGTAGTCGGCGCAGTTCCATCTTTGCCAACAAACTTTGAAATACGGTGCAAGCTGTGAATGCTCACATATAAAATATCTCCGCCTTTGTAAGTGAGGCGAATGGCTTCTTGCTCTTTTCCATTGACATCAATCTTCTGCAAGCCGCTAAACTGGCCGATTCCGTGATCAATGTGAACAACATAGTCTCCCGGTTGCAACGACATTATTTCTTTTAATGTCAATGCTTCTTTGCTTTTTTTAAATCCTTCTTTTAATCGGAAGCGATGATATCGTTCGAAGATTTGGTGATCAGTGTAAAGCAAAATTTTAGAACCACGGTCCACAAATCCTTCACTGAATTCTATTTGAATTTGATGGAAAAAAACTTTATGATTTTTATCTTCAAAAATTTGATGCAATCGCTCCATTTGTTTCGACTGACCCGCTACTACGATATTGGTATAACCTTGCTTGTCATTGTTTGCAAGATTTTCACCCAACATGTCGAAGTTCTTGTTAAACGCGGGCTGCGGCATCATATCGTATTCGATGACTTTCGATTCAACGAATTTTCTGAGCGCACCAAATTCTACAACGGCCTTCTGATTTAGAATGCGTAAGAAGTCTTCTTTTGCTGTATAAAGCGCTTCTGGTTTATCATGTTTTAATACAGTACCTAACTTATCGTATTGTGTTTGCGCCTTTTCTAATTCTTTTGAAAATTGCTCCAAAGTGGTCGGCAAGTCGCGCGTCCATACTACAGCATCATCCGGAATAAATTCGATCAAATTGATGCGGTCTTCTTCTGTTTGCCGATTACTGACGTTGGGCACTACGGTCGCCTTTGTCATCTTATTTACAGAAAGCTGCGTTGCAGGGTCAAACTTTCGAATCGATTCTACATCATCTCCGAAAAGCTCAATTCTATAGGGGTACTCGTAAGAATAAGAGTACACGTCCAAGATACCGCCGCGCACTGCATACTGCCCCGGCTCATAAACGTAATCTACTTTTTCAAAACCAAAATCTTGGAAAATTTCATCTACAAATTCAAGAGAAATTTTATGACCCACTTCGATGTCGAAAGTACTTTTCGCCATCTCTTTTTGTGTAACCACTTTCTCAGCAATCGCTTCGCCGTAGGTGATAATGACTGCTCCGGCAGAACGCTTCTGAATCTCATTCAGAACTTCTGCACGCATCGCCACATTGGCGTTCTCTGTTTGTTCCACTTGATAAGGAACCCGCGCACTGCGTGGGAAAAATAAGATGTGATTCTTTCGCATCTTAATAATGTCCTCTTCCTGAAGGATAGCGCCATCTTCCGCACGTTCTTGAAATGGGAAAACAATATTTTCCAAATCATTGAGGAAGTACGCGGCTGTTTCCTTGTCTTCCAAAATGAAAACGGTGGTCTTATTGGTTTTTTCTAAAAAGCCATTGGCGAGCAACGCTGCTGCTGCTCCTACCACGCCCTTCAGATGCACCTTACCTCCCTTCTCGTTCAATGCAGCCGTCAATTCATCCAATGATGGATGATTTTTATAGTGTTCTTTTAATTGCGAAAGATTCATATTGCTGTAAATGCATAAAAGCACAAAACAACCCCACCGGGGGTTATTATGTGCGAAACATTGCAAAGGTAGTCAAGGTTCATATTGTTCATTCCCGCTTAATTTAGCCGCGCAAATGCAAGCAAACACAAACATCGATTGGTCGCAATGGCAAGCGATTATTGAACTTCCGCAATGGAAGGGCTTTTCGATGCTTTGGCGTCCGAACAGCGAAAAACCGATGTTGGCCCTCGGGGCACGCGCTACAACGCATGATGTAAGCGATCCAACACTGAAAGGGCAATGGTGGTTTGGATATATTTCGTATGATTTAAAAAATCAATTCGAAAAAATCGAAACGCGTATCCTACACCCTATGGGCTTTGCAGATGTGGCTTTCTTTTCTCCCGAGTTATTGATTGAATTCAGCGGCAGCTCGTGGAAAGCAATGCTTGACTATACCGACGGTTCGTGGATTGATTTTTTTGGAAAAAATTGTTCGACCTCCGCGTCACAGGTTAAGCCGGTGTGGGAGCCTCTTCAAACCGCCGACCACTACAAATCTATAGTGAATCGTTTGAAGCATCATATCCAAATAGGCGACATCTATGAAGTAAATTATTGCCAAACGTTCGAGGCACGCTATGAATTAGAAAAGCCTTTTTCTCTTTTTCAAAAAATAAATAATCACACACAAGCCCCGTATGCCGCGTACTTGCAATGGAATCAACACCATGTTCTATGCGCATCACCAGAGCAGTTTTTATCGAAAAAAGGAAACAAGCTGGTTTCTTCGCCTATCAAAGGCACGATCAAAAGAGGGGCTAATGCGGATGAAGATGAGAAACTAAAAACACAATTACTCAACGATCCAAAGGAACGAGCAGAGAATGTGATGATCGTTGACCTCGTGCGCAATGACTTGTCACGCCTAGCTTCTAAAGGATCGGTAAAAGTGGATGAGTTATTCGGCATCTATAGTTTTAAAACCGTGCACCACATGATCTCTACCATTTCTTGTGGGATGAGAGAAGATTATTCGCTGCGGGAAATATTGAACGCCACATTTCCCATGGGTTCTATGACGGGCGCTCCAAAAATTCGAGCGATGCAATTGATCGATGAATACGAGAGCGCAAGCAGAGGAGTCTATTCAGGATCGTTGGGGGTTATTACACCAGAGGGTGATATGGACTGGAATGTGGTGATTCGCACCTTGCTCTATGATGACGAAATAAAGTTGATTCGCTGCACGGTAGGTGGAGCGATCACTTCGCTTTGTGATGCAGAAAGTGAATACCAAGAGTGTCTTCTAAAAGGAAAGGCAGTGATGCACCTGCCATTTGACTAGCTTTGTAGCATGCACCTTTCAACCGCCGAAAAATTACTTCAACGATTCGAGCTCATTTGCTCTCACCGATTTGCGCTCAATCGCCAAACAAAAGTGGTGGTGGGTGTGAGCGGCGGAATGGATAGTATGGTGCTGCTTTTCTTATTGCATCGTATTCAAGTACCAGTCGTTGTAGCGCACGTGAATTATCAGTTGCGCGAAAATGACTCCTTGCTTGACGAGCAAACAGTGATAGATTTTTGTAAAAAAGAAGGAATCAAATACCACGTAAAGCGCGTGCCATCGCATGTTTGGAAGGATGGAAATCTTCAGGCGATCGCGCGCGATATCCGTTATGATTTTTATCGAGAAGTACTCGAAGCCGAACACGCTTCATACATCGCTACTGCGCATCATGCAGGCGATCATATAGAGACATGGATGCTTCAATGGCTGCGTGGGGATTATCCATTGGTGCCCTTTGGTATGAATGCGCAAAACGGTGAAGTGATTCGTCCGTTGTTGGAATTTTCTAAACAAGAAATTGATTGGCTCGCCGATGGCTTCACCATTCCATGGCGAATGGATGCCTCTAATTTGAAGAGTGATTACGCCCGTAATAAAGTGCGCAATCAAATCCTTCCATTGCTAAGAGAAATTCAACCGGGAGTGGATGGGATGATCGAAAGAGCACATAACAATAATGTATTGATTCACGACTTCATTATGTCTCGTCTGGGCGCGGAGTGCAACGATCATTTACAAGGACAAGAAGATCAGATCCTAGTGAAGCAAACTGTTTTACAGGACGACGGGTATGATGAAATGCGACTATCGTATATCGCACTGAAGTTGGGATGGAGCTATCAGGAAGGATCGGCTTGGCATGCCTTGATGAATGCGATACCCGGCAAGCGAATCGTTTACAAAATGGGAGAGGTGTGCAGGGTGCGAGAAGGTTTGAAGATTTATTACGGCTCAGCAGAAATGGAAGAAGAGGTGGAGATCGAAATCTCCGATGTCGCTGTTCCAAAGCATTTTTCTAAAAATAAAGATGTCGTTTACCTAGATAAAGCAAAAGTGACCTTGCCATTAGAGATTCGAAAATGGGAAAGTGGCGATGCTTTTCATCCTTTGGGAATGCAAGGAAAAAAGAAGGTCAGTGATTTTCTAATCGGTGAAAAAATAGAGTTGAAAGATAAGGCCAAGGTGCATGTTGTGACATCGGGAGGAGAAATTTGTTGGGTCGTAGGAATGAGAATTGACGAGCGTTTCAAGATAACGGAGGCGACCGAGTATGCCATCCAATTGCGGAAAAAATGAAACCCTTTAGGTGCACCACCCGTTATAAGGGTGAACCTAAGATTTAAGCATGAAGTCAAACACACCGCAAGAGAATACTACGAATTTTAATATTGAAAAATTAGCCTTCCGTACAGATGATGTACTCGATACACAACGTGCGAGAATCAAAAGAAAGGCTCATCTTCTAAGAGCCATGGCCTTAGAAGGAATCGATCAAACAGAAGTCATCCTCACATTTCAAGACGAAGTTGAACTCCGCACATTGCGCACGAGAGTAGTAGCTACAGGCGACGAAAGCATTGTTCTATTGCATGGTCAATCTCTTCCAATTCATTGTATATTGGACGTCGAATTTGTAGGCTCGGAGCGTTAAGATTCCCTAATGGGAAGTCTCTGAGAATCCAACGATTATTTATTTATTTTTCCCCATATTGTAAGGACTCCGTAGTTTTCGGAGTCTTATTTTTGTGGTGAAAATCCAATTAAATTTTTGATTAGAGGAAATCTAATCTTCGTTGGGTAACTAAATTTGAACGAAATGAATTTTACGATCATGCAGAGATATTATTCGCTTTTTATTGCCTTAGTCTTTTCTACAGTACTAGGTATTTCAAATTCATCCGCACAAATTGTGGATCCAGTGCAGTGGAAATTTTCCGCCACTAACGTCAATGATGAAGAAGTAGATATCACTGCCACCGCGACGATCGAACCCAAGTGGCACGTGTATGCATTAAAAGTTTCAAACGATCCCAACGCGATCGGTCCGATTCCTACAGAATTAAAGCTTACCGCAGCTAATACCTATACCAAATCAGGTGGTACGAAAGAGGGTATGAAGTACATCACCCACTTCGATCCAAACTTCGAAATGGACCTCAATTATTTTGAGAATAAAGCAGTTTTCATTCAACGCATCAAACGTAAATCACCCGCAGCATTTGAAGTAGCTGGTGTATTAGAATACATGGCGTGTGATGAAAGCAAATGTATTTTCCCAGATCCCGTAAAATTCACAGTGAAAATTGCTGAAGTAGGTGCGAAAGAAGAGGTGGTAGAAGAAGCGTCAACAACCGCTGCTGAAGCGACTTCTGGCATACTTGCTCCAGTAAAATGGTCGGTAAGTTCTCTTAAGGTACAAGAAGGTGTTTACGATATTATTTTCACAGCAAACATCGATCAGAACTGGCATTTATATTCTCAATTTTTACCTAGCAACGAAGGTCCTGTTGCCACTACTTTCAAGATAGAAGCACCTGCAAATGTGCAGTTGATAGAGGGTGTAAAAGAAGGCACGCCAACTAAGAAATACGATCCAAATTTTATGATGGACGTTAATTTCTTTTCGGGAACTGCAATATTCACCCAACGTGTGAAAGTGACAGATGGCGCGACTCCTGAGGTGAAGGCAAGTGTAAACTTTATGGTGTGTGATGATGAAAAATGTTTGCCTCCAACGGATGTCAATTTCAAGGTGAATCTTGCAACAGGTACAGGCGAAGTTATTGATCCATTGCAAACAAATGCTGCACCAACAACACCAGGAAAATTCCAATATAAATTGGATGGTGTAGATGTGTCAAATCCGATGGTGAAGGATTGTGTTGAGACAGTGGCAGCACCCGAAGGCGCTAGTCTTTGGGAGCTATTTATTCTTGGATTCCTAGGGGGATTGGTCGCGCTACTAACACCTTGCGTATTCCCTATGATTCCGCTTACAGTAAGCTTTTTCACAAAGGGAAGTGAGAATAAAAGACAAGGCATCATTCGCGCGGTGACTTATGGTCTTTTCATTTTTGGTATTTATCTATTGTTGAGTTTGCCATTTCACTTGTTCGATCAAATCGATGAAAACATTCTCAATAATATTTCAACCAACGTTCCATTGAACGTAGCTTTCTTCATCATTTTCGTAGTGTTTGCTATTTCATTCTTTGGATATTTTGAAATCACACTTCCTTCCGGATTTGCAAACAAGATGGACAACGCATCAAACGTTGGAGGGTTGATCGGTACATTCTTTATGGCGGTGACGCTCGCGATTGTTTCATTTTCTTGCACGGGTCCGATTTTAGGATCATTGCTCGCTGGATCACTTGCTAAAGATGGTGGAGCAATACAACTTACCGCGGGTATGGGTGGTTTCGGATTAGCGTTGGGAATTCCATTCGCAATCTTCGCGGCCTTCCCTGGTATGTTAAAATCACTTCCAAAGTCTGGTGGTTGGTTGAACTCGGTAAAAGTGGTGCTCGGATTCCTAGAACTCGCACTTGCCCTGAAGTTCTTGTCTCAAGCGGATTTGGTAGACCACTGGAATTTCTTGAAGTATGAATTGTTTATGGGACTATGGGTAGTGATATTCGCGCTCATGGCTCTTTATATTTTTGGAAAAATCAAATTCCCACACGATAGTCCACTAAAGAAATTGAGTCTGTTTAGAATTGGTTTTGGAGTATTGGTGATCTCATGGGTGATTTATCTCGCGTCAGGTTTCCGTTATGATGAGCGATACAACACTTATCATAGTTTGAGCCTTTTGAGTGGACTAGCGCCGCCCGTGGGCTATTCATGGATGTATCCTAAAGATTGTCCACACAACCTCGATTGCGAGCACGATTATCAATTGGCGTTAGAACGTGCGCAGCGTGAGAACAAACCATTGTTTGTGGACTTTACGGGATATGCATGTGTGAACTGTCGTAAGATGGAAGAACACGTTTGGATTGATCAAAGAATTTTAGATAAACTATCGAAAGAGTTTATCGTTGTTTCATTGTATGTCGACGACCGCAAAGAACTTCCAGCAGAGCTTCAGGAGACCTACACTTATGAGGTGAATGGAGTGAAAAAGACAAAAGAAATTAAGACATACGGAGATCGTTGGGCGGCTTTCCAAATCGCCACATTCAATAGCAATGCTCAGCCGCTTTATGCTATTCTTTCACCTGATGGAAAGTTGTTGAATACACCAGTTGGCTATACACCTGCCATCGCAGAGTATGATGCATGGCTGCAGTGCGGCTTAGACGCCTTCAAGAAGAAATAGTACAAGTGACAATCTATTGTAGACAATTCACCCGTAAGCGCGGGTGAATTGTCACTTTTTTTCCGTTTCTTCGTAGAATCATTATGGGTTCTGCAAGACACATCACTACTTTTTTTGTTCTCTTTTTATTCGCCACAATTGCGTGGGGACAAAAAACGATTGTGTCTGGAAAAGTCGTCGATGCACAAACCAAGGAACCCATTCTTTTTTCTCCGGTATTTTTTGTTGGTACGAAGTCAGGTGCAACGACCGATGAAAACGGGGATTACCGCATCGAAACGTATTACAGCAGCGATTCATTAAGATGCACTTCTGTTGGTTATCAAATGATGACCAAAAAAGTCAAGCAAGGCACTACCCAAATTGTAAATTTCGAATTATCGCCTGTAGGTGAATTGAAAGAGATCGTCATTCGCCCAGACGAAGGGCCTAACCCTGCGATTGCGCTCATTAAAAATGTTCTTCGAAACAAGAAGATCAACAACAGAGAAAAGCTGGATGCTTACGAATATGAGGCTTATAACAAGGTTGAATTTGATTTGAATAATATCACTGCTGAATTTCAAGATCGAAAAATTTTCAAACCATTTGCATTTGTTTTCGAGGGAGTAGATACGACACAAGAGAAGCCTTATCTGCCGGTTTTCATGACCGAGTCGCTTTCGGATTATTACTTCCGACGCGATCCAAAAAATTCAAAAGAAATTATCAAAGCCACTAAAGTGAGTGGTGTAGAGAATGAGAGTATCAATCAGTTCTTAGGAGATATGTATCAAAACGTCAACATCTATGATAACGAGATTGTGGCGTTTGGCAAGAGTTTCACGAGTCCCATTTCTGCTTACTGCTTAGGATTTTACGATTATGATTTGATTGATAGCGCATATATCGGAAACAAGTGGTGCTACAAGTTGCAATTCTTTCCTCGACGAAAACAAGAGCTGTTATTTTTCGGAGAAATGTGGGTCAACGATTCAACCTATGCTATCAAAAGTGTAGAGGCGACTATCGCGGAGGGCGCGAATATCAACTGGATCAAAGAGTTTCAGGTGAAGCAAGAGTACGATGAAGTGGAAGACGAAGTTTGGATGCTTACGAAAGATGAGCTGCTCATTGACTTTAATATCAGTGATAAAAAAATGGGAGTGTACGGTCGAAAGACCGCTACCTATAAGGGTTTTGTGATAAACAAACCTAGACAATCGGAATTCTATAAGGGAGTTTCGGACATCATCGTCATGGAAGATTCGGGTGAGAAAGATGAAGAATTCTGGGCGCAATCGCGGCACGTAGAACTTACCGATAAAGAGTTGCAGATTTATCACATGGTAGATACTTTGAAAAATCTGCCGCAGTTTAGAACGGTTGCGAACATACTTACGCTTTTCGTTTCGGGATATAAAGTGATTGGCCCCGTCGAGCTCGGTCCGTACTACACCTTCTACAGTTTTAATCCTGTTGAAGGCAATCGTTTTCGTTTAGGCGGTCGTACGAGCAATTCATTTAGCAAACGAATCATGTTGGATGGATACCTCGCGTATGGCACGCGTGATGAGCGTTTCAAGTATGGTGGTGGTTTGATTTATATCATGAAAAAGAATCCGCGCATGGCCTTTGGTATGAGTGGGAAGCGTGATATGGAACAGCTCGGTCAAGCCGATGGTGCCTTTCGAGAGGACAACGTTTTAAGTTCACTCTTCCGAAGGAATCCTGCTAATAAACTAACGGACGTTACAGAGGCAACAGGATATTTCGAACGCGAATGGCTATATGGTTTTAGCAATAAACTCATTTTTACACATCGTGTATTGAAGCCTGCCGGAGATAAGTATCGCTACGTACGCTTCGAGCCGCAATTGACAGATCAACAACAAGTCAATTTCCTAATCACATCAGAAGTCACGCTCTATACGCGCTTCGCTTATAAAGAGAAATTTGTTTACGGAGAATTCGAGCGTGTGAGTTTGGGCACCACGTATCCCGCAGTGGAGGTGCTTTACAGCTATGGTGCACCTAATGTCTTGGGCAGTGAATTTGAATATCAACGATTGATCGCGCGCGTGTCAGACAAGACACGATTCGGTCCGTTTGGTTATATGAATGTGACAGTGGAAGCAGGAAAGATTTTTGGAAATCTTCCATATCCATTGTTGATGATGCACCAAGGAAATGAGACCTTCTTCTATGATGAGAGTTCGTATAACACCATGAACTTTTTCGAATTCGTAAGTGATGAGTGGGCCAGTGTATGGGCAACGTATCACGCGGAGGGATTGGTGCTCAATAAAATTCCAATCATGCGTCGTTTGAAATGGCGCGAGGTAGTGAGTGCTAAAGCGCTAGTGGGAGGATATGATTTGAAAAATGATTTGATTCTTTCACGCGACTTTAATTACGACGGCAAACCAGATATTTATACCCTCAGCAAACCATATGTAGAGGCGGCGGTGGGTATTGAAAATATATTCAAAGTTCTGCGCATCGACGCGCTCTGGCGTCTATCATACCTTGACAATCCCAACATCGTTCGCTTCGGTATCCGAGCGAAGTTCCAAGTTGATTTCTAGTGTTGCGGTGGTGGTTATTGGTTTTTGGTTATTGGTTATTGGCTGATGGCTTTTGGTTAATGGCTTTTGGCTTTGATGAATCTCGAATTGAGAATCTAATTTCAATATCTTCGTTTCACTAAACCAATAAAATTTTATGGAAACACTAGACAACAACATTTCAAACAATTCAGGTCAAGGTTTAAATGGCCAAATGCAAGCGTACATTCTCGAACTGGCTCGTTGGGGACGATTTATCAGTATCGTTGGTTTTATAGGTGTGGGACTTATGGTCATAGGAGCTCTATTCGCAGGTGCTTTTATCGCAAGCACAGTTTCTTCTCTTGGCTCAGCGAGCCCTTTTGGTAGTGGCGGAGGAATTGGAATTACCATAGGATATCTTTTAGTAGCATTGCTCTATTTCTTTCCTGTTTACTATTTGTACAAAGGCGCAACGGGCCTGAGAAATGGAGTGCGTAATGGTGATAGCTCTAGCTTGGAAGATGGATTTAAAAATTTAAAATCACACTATAAATTCATTGGTATTCTTCTCATCATTGTACTTTCTTTATATGCCTTAATTATTGTTGGAACTATTCTAGTTGCAGCAATGATGTAACGTTCAATGAACGAATAATGATTTCATCGGTATGACACCACTGAAATAAATAAACATGAAATATTTTTTCTGGTGTTTCTTTTTTTTGTGGTGTCATACTGCATTTACGCAACCCGGCGGTGGTGGCGGTATATCGATCATCCATGTATGTGACGAAAATCTCACAGCTATTCAAAGAGCAGATACTTCCTTTTCTTGGATCGTCTTACAAATGGATGGACATGGAGTAAATGCATCGATTGAAAAATCACGCATTCCATTGCAACCTCGCTATTGGTATCAACATAAGGATGGCTTGTTGAGCTTGTCCTGTCCACCGGGATCACACAGAATCATGGGTATTCATGGGGCAGATACCATGATAGTAGATCTCTATAATATCATGGGTGAAAATGGTGCAGGCATTAGTGCTGTCATGGATTCTCTGGTTTTTCGAAAAGGGGCGTTCTCTTTCGATTGCGGGTACATCGATCAAAAAATGATTCCCACTAGATCTAGAGGAATCACACCTTCAAGCTATTCTATTTTATTGAATGCTGGTATTCTGGAGGAATACAATTTCATTCCTTCGAAATTTCTATTAGAAAAAAACTTTAGTGCAACACACATGCTCGAACTCGCATCACAGTGCGTTTACGAGTACAAGCGTTACGAGAAGGGAATTGAATGGGCATCAAAAGCAAGGGAAAAAGGACTGAATAGAGATGATGATCGCCGAGCACAAATGATGATTGCAAAGGGAGAAGAGGGGCTTGGTAATTTGGAAGGTGCTTACGACATCGTTCGAAGCATGCATGAGAATGCTCCTGATGCATCAGTATACACGATAGAGCTGGAGCTTCTTAAAAAAATGGGGCGACACCAAGAAGCACTTGAAATCCATGATTGGATTTGCCGGGATGGAGCGCACTGGAATATCGCATCACGAGCGATATTTAGAGAGGCGAACTTAAAGGATTATTGGGGCGCACTAAACGATTGGAATGAGATCATCAATAATATTCCCGAGAAATATATCACTGATCGCTGGATGGGCTCCAATGAATATGGCTACGCATACTCCCAAAGGGCCTTAGTTCAGTTTGCTCTTAACAATCCAACAAAGGGATATTCTGATTTCTATCACTCCCTTTATTTCTTCGGCAATGAACAACAAATTCCAGCGATTTTAAATGCGCTTGATTCCTTAGGTCGCAGAGGCTACGACGACCCAAAAGTTCCTTTGATACGCGCTATGGCTACAATGCGCGCTGGAATGGATCACATGAATAGCGATAAACAAAGGGAAAATGCTTACGAAGAAGCAATGAAGTATTTTGAAAAAGTAGATAAGGCTTATCGAAACTTTGGTGACTATTATTTCTTTTTAGCGGAAGCGCATTTTCTCTACAAAAAATATGATGAAGCCTACAATGCTATTCAGGAAGCTTTGAAATACGATGATACAAATCCGCGCTATTTTATGATGCGATATGTGATTCGTATTCGCTTAGAGGATCAAAGAAAGAGAGATGCAGATTTAGATCGAGTGAAATCTAATGAGCTATCCAAAAACGCGAAGTATCCTATTAAATCAACTCAATGAAGCTGATTACGTAGTTAGCAACAATCTTGAGTCCGTCGTAATTGATGTATTGAGCGTCATCTGAAGGTTGGTGATAGTCTGAATGCAATCCTGTGGAAACATTGACACAACGAATACCTAACCGAACGTTCGTTCGGGTGTCGAGCTGCTCTAGTTTTTCGACGGGATTGTAGTTAATTTTTATAGGTAGATATTCAAATATTTTATTGTCTGGAAAGTTGTGCGTCAATCGAAGTGTGGGATTCGTATTGTCAAGACGCCCCACCATATCAAAGTTGATATGTGCCTTGATGTTTTTGTATTTTTTCTTATTGGAAATCTCTTGAAACCCTTGTGAACCGTGTAGTCCAATCTCATGTGCAGAATAAAAAACAATCAGATAATTATTGTTTTTCGGCAGAAAATTTAGTAGCTCGAAGATGAGAGCTACCCCAGAAGCATTGTCATCCGCGCCATTATGCACTTCGATTTTACCCGGAGCTTTAGAAAGAGCTCCGCCCATTCCAATGTGATCATAGTGGGCGCTGATGATAATGGTTTGATCTCTTTTATTATTGATAAAAAAATATCCATTGTTGCATTGCATCGAATCGTTCTCATTGATGCGAGCAAAGAATGACTGTTTTTTCAACTTGATTTTTCCATGCGCACGAAGTTCTTTTGATATAAATTCCAAACTCTTTTCTTCAAAACTACTGCCCGCTTTTCTTCCTTGAAGGCTGTCGTGCGCAAGCGTTTGCAAGAGTCGCTTTGAATCTTCTGTTGTCCATGAGAAATCCTGTGCCTTGATTGAAAGCACTTGCGCGGCGAGAAGAATCAAAAGGAGAATGAAACGCATAGTGCAAAGAAAAAAGAAAAGACGTCCCAAGACGTCTTTTCAGTGGTTCTAATATTTTTATTGATTACTTCTTCGCAGGAGCATTCAAATGAGCTGGGATTGTACCGAACTGGATAGCAGATCCATCCCACCACATACCCAACGCAGCACCATCAAGGTTGCCATCAGAGTAGAGTACTTGAGATACATTACGATCGAAGTCAGGTGCAGAAACCATAGCAGTAGCGGCATCAACAACAGCGTTGTCAATTCTGTTACCTACTGCAATCCATGAGATGGTTACGTTGCTATTACCATTACCCATTTCTTTTACAGTAAATCCTTTTTTAGAAACAGACTGAACATAAACGCCATTGCACTCGCCGTTTGCAGAAACAGTTACTACTGGATTTTCTCCAAGTAATGCTGCGTATTGGCTGTCAAATGCGATGAATGAAGTTCCGTTGTTCAAGTTAGCATTGCCTTTTGCATAGAGAGTAGCTTCCATGCTAGTTACTGCATAAACTGGAGTAACGGTGCCGTTATTAGAAACAAGTTCAACATTCTTACCTACGGTGTAAGTGTTACCTTGATTGTAAGTTGCGAATAAGCTTCCAGAGTTTAGCTGACCAATGGTATTTCCTTTTGAGAAGCTACCAACGAAGTCTCCGAAGAAACCACCACCGATACCTGCACCACCTGCTGCTGGTAAGAAACCTCCACCACTAGCATAAGCAGAGTTTCCATAAACCCCATAGTTAACAAGTCCTGAGCTACGGTATCCAAGAGCACCCCAATAGGTGCCACTTTGTTCAGCGCCCATAACACCAGCGCAACGAGTGTAGTCATTGTAGTTCCAGCCAGCAACTCCCCACGTATAAACATCACCCCAGAAATTATAGCCCGCGGTTGCAGAGTTACCTGCGTTGAAGGAATACGCAGATCCATCATTTTGCGAATCTCTTGTTCTGTATCCGAACAGTGAGTGCTGACCATCTCCTGTGGCCGTAAGTTGCTGCTTATAGACATAGAATTGATACTGCGCAAGTGGACCGATGTTAAGTGATGCAGTGGTTCCGTTGTCTTGAAACAATGAATTGCCAAGGGTAGAGCCTGTAGTGTTCCACTTTGATAAATAATTATTCGTTCCATTTCCAGTAACTCCAACACCACCAGCTGAAACGTTTCCTGATGCATCGGCTACTAGCACTCGTGTGCCTGTACCAGCAGCTGCACCAATAGTTAGATTGTTTGTTGTAAGTCGAGTTGAAGCATTGTTCCAAGTAAGGCTAGATGAGCCTGCTGCAGTGCCAGCAGCATTGTAAATTACTTGTGTGTCACTACCGCCAACTGGTCCTGCTGGTCCTTGAGGTCCTGCTGGACCTGCTGCACCTTGTGGGCCAGTTGCACCTGCAGGGCCAGTCGCCCCTGTGAGTCCAATTGGTCCTTGTGGTCCAGTTGCACCCTGAGGTCCAGTCGCTCCAGTAAGCCCCACGGGTCCTTGTGGTCCCGCTGGTCCTGTAGCACCTTGAGGTCCTGTAGCACCGGCTGGTCCTGTTGCTCCAGTAAGTCCTATCGGTCCTTGAGGCCCAGTTGCTCCAGTAAGTCCAATTGGTCCTTGCGGACCTTCTGGACCTTCTGGTCCCTCAGGCCCTTGTGGTCCGGTCATTCCCATAGGTCCTGCTGGTCCTTGAGGTCCTGTAGCGCCTGTCAAACCTGTTGCTCCTGTAGCACCCGCTGGACCTGCTGGTCCCGCTGGTCCTGTTAAACCGGTAGCACCTGTTGGTCCTTGCGGTCCAGTAGCACCTGCTGGCCCAGTTGCTCCCATCATTCCCATTGGACCTTGAGGACCCATTTCACCTTGTGGTCCTTGTGGACCCGCTTCACCTTGTGGTCCTGCTGGTCCAGTTTCACCCTGTGGTCCTTGTGGTCCTGCTTCACCTTGCGGTCCTGCAACTCCACCATTCAATGCATATAATGCAAAAGGCACACTCAATAATTCTTGAGTACCTGTAATGGTGTAATTGGTTCCTCCAGTTACATCTGTTTCTGTTTTGATAAAATATGGACCATTTTCCCAGTCGATATCTGCAAAAACACCAGAGGTAACATTACCTGTTCCGATCTGCAATGAAACAAGTCCATTTGCATTGGTACCAACTGTATGATTTTCGGTATAAACTGCATTTCCATTTTCTGAGCCTTGTAAAATGCTGATTTGCATGCCAACATTTGAATTGGTAACGAGATCATTTGATGCGTCTCTTACAACAGCTTGAAAGCTCATTTTTTGAGGTGATTGCGCATAGCTGAAAGCCGCTATGAACAAGGCAACCACAGTAAGTAGTGACTTTGTAAAATTTCTCATGATAGTTAGTTTTAGTGTGTTTTGATAACTTTAATCGCGTTGATTTCAGATCCTGATTTGTTGTACAACTTCAGATAGTACATACCATTGGACAAATCGCTAAGGTTGATTTGTGTTTGCGCTGCACGAATAGTTTCAGCTCTGACGAGCTGACCTACTGCATCAAACATGCGCATGCTTAAATCTCCGTTATGACTTGCAATGTTGAGCTGAATAAACTTAGAAGCCGGGTTGGGAAATACGCTGATATCATAGTTTCCTCCCAATTCTTCAACTCCAATAATTTCGAATAATTCATAGGGTTGTTGAACTCCCCATGTAAGTACACCGTCATTAGAAGAACTGAAGCTGTAATCGATTTGGCCAACGGAAAAGCTTACGCTACCGCCACCTCCAGAGGCATCGCCTCCAGCACTTAAACTTGCGCTTTGAGAAAAAGCAGTGTGTGACATGCCGAGCACGGTCGCACACAAAACTAGTTTGTGGATATAATTCATTAGTTAAAGTTTAGAACCAGCGGAAATGTAAACATTCTGAAATACCTCGCAACTCTTTTTTTCAACCGTTCAAACAATCCAATGTTAATTTATCTTTGACCCATGCAACTAAGAGCAGAAAATATTATCAAACGTTACGGTCCACGCACCGTTGTGAAGGGCGTTTCATTTGATGTAAGTCAAGGAGAAATTGTTGGATTACTTGGACCAAACGGTGCGGGAAAAACAACTAGCTTTTATATGGTCGTTGGGTTGATAAAACCAAACGAAGGAGCAATCACTTTAAATGGTCAAGTGATCACTGAAGAGCCCATGTATCGTCGCGCGCAGCTAGGAGTGGGATATCTACCACAAGAGGCATCTGTGTTCAGAACACTGTCAGTAGAGGATAATATTAAAGCCGTTCTTGAAATGACTAAACTCACCAAAAAGGAACAAGCAATTAAATTAGATAGCTTGTTGGACGAGTTTGGACTTACTCCGAAAAGAACTTATATAGGAAATCACTTGAGCGGTGGTGAAAGAAGACGTACTGAAATTGCGCGTGCCCTTGCTACTGACCCAAAATTTATTTTATTGGATGAGCCGTTTGCAGGAGTAGATCCAATCGCTGTAGAAGATATTCAACGTATAGTAGCACAACTCAAATTAAAAAACATTGGTATTTTAATTACCGATCACAATGTGCAGGAAACACTGAGTATCACTGATAGAGCGTACCTGTTGTATGATGGTGAAATTTTAAAATCTGGTACTGCCGAAGAACTTGCATCGGATGAAGTTGTAAGAAGAGTGTATTTAGGTCAAAATTTTGAGTTGAGAAGAAACAAGGTGTTGTAAACTCCATTCTTTTTTTTTACCTTTAGTAAAACCTTACTCTGAATGGCAGTTCGAATTGATTATAAAATTGTTCTTGCTTTCGTAGTCACCATCTTTCTATTTGTGGTGCTCATCGCTTTGGCCGTTCATAACAATCGTAGAAACTTATTTCTAAGCGAAGGAATTGAACGAACCAACTATATGATGAAGCATTTGGAAGAGATGAATAATCACTGCCAAGGTTATGCAGCAAGTTATAGAGGCTACGCAATTTCACCCTCAGATAATTTCAAAGAAAAACTTGAGAGAAGTCGAAAAGGAATTGACTCGACCAAGGTTGCTCTTTTTAAAATCGCAAAGGAAAATCCCGAACTTCAAGATAGCATATTCGAACTGGTTTTAAACGCAGAAGAATTAGTCGAGTTCGGAAAACAAGTGGTAGCCGCAACTAACTCACAGGATAAGCACCTTGCTGTAAATTTAATTGCTAATGGTACAGGCGATAATCTCCTCGAAGAATCAATAGCAATAGTCCAAGCCCTAGAGGAGAAAGGGAGGTTTCGATTGAGATGGCTTGAGAGTCAACAAAAAGAAAATTCTGAGGCTTCAATAAAAAGAAACAATGCTTATGCAGTTGTCTGTATTCTCTTAGTCATTACCATTTTTACCTTGCTTCAACGTGACTTGAATAAGCGTAGAGAGTTAGAAGAAAAACTTCGGTCATTTAATGCCACGCTCGAAGCAGAAATTATTCGCAAAACAAAAGAGGTCGGGCAGATTTTTGAAAGAATTTCAGATGGATATTTTGAATTAAATAGTGATGGTATTGTCACAAATGTAAATCCACAAGGATGTGTGATGTTGGGACAAGACAAAACGAGTATAGAAGGAAAGTCCTATAAAGAATTGTATGCAGCAGAAATCGAACTGCCAAAGCCTTATCAGTTTGACTCTATTATGTCGGCACAATCAAATGTTTTTTATGAATTCAATGATCAATTGACTAATAAAACATTTGAATTTTATGCATATCCATACCCTACAGGAATGGCTGTGTTTCTGAGAGATGTAACTGAGAAAAAACGCTCACGTGAAGAGTTGATGAAATCAAACGAGAAATTTAAACTTCTCAATGAGCAACTACGAAATCTCACCATTTATCTGCAAAAAATTAGAGAGGATGAACGAGCGCACATGGCACGCGAAATCCATGATGAGTTAGGACAAGTGCTTACTGGAATAAAATTGGATTTGTCTTGGATAAAAAACAAGAGTGTTGATCTTTCTGAAGAGGTGAGCAATAGATTGGAAGCGGCAACGGAACTGACTACGACCGCCATAAAAAGCGTGAGAAAAATTGCAACTGACTTACGTCCGGTAGTCTTAGATGATTTCGGATTAATTGCTGCCATTGAATGGCATGCAAAGCAATTTATGGAGAGAACAAAAATCAATGTTGTTCTTAACCTTCCTGAAACAGAATGGAATTTCCAAAAAGACTTCAGCATCATTGTTTTTAGAATCTGTCAAGAAGCCCTGACCAATGTAGCGCGTCATGCCCATGCTTCTGAGGTTCAAATAGCTGTTGTGATTGACCGAGGCGTTCTGCACATGCAAATAGTAGATAACGGTACCGGTTTCACAGGCGAATCAAAATCTGGATCCCTCGGATTGATTGGAATGCGCGAAAGAGCTGAATCACTCGGCGGTACGCTTGAGATAAAGAGTTTGGCAGATGGTGGAGTAATGCTAGAACTTAAACTACCTTTCGCCTCATGAAATTTCTAATTGCAGACGATCACTCTCTCGTGCGGCATGGTCTTTTAAGGATCATAAAGGAAAGATGGCCTGATGCGGCAGCAATTGAGGCATCAAAAGATGCGGAAGTTTTTCAAGCAGTGGAAGTTCATGAATTAGATTTTATTGTTCTAGATCTTTCCATGCCAGGCCGAGGTGGTCTCGATATTCTAAAACAATTGAAATCGAATGGACTTAAATGTCCTGTGCTCATTCTGAGTATGCACCCCGAAGAGCAATATGCTGTTCGTGTTCTAAGAGCAGGAGCTTCTGGTTTTTTGAATAAAGATTCCGCACCGGAATTATTGATCAATGCCTTGGAGCGTGTTCTATCAGGTAGAAAGTATGTGAGTGATGTGGTGGCAGAACAACTTGCCGCTGGCACCCAATACGGGAACGACAGAGCGCTGCACGAAAACTTATCTGATCGCGAATTAGAGGTACTGCAGCAATTAGCAAAGGGTAAAACAGTTTCCGAAATCGCAGCTGAGTTATCTTTAAGTGTCAATACTATCAGCACATATCGCGTGCGTATCCTTGAAAAACTTGGGCTCGAGTCTAACGCCGCCCTAACGCGCTATGCGATGGATCATGGCTTAGCGTAGTTTTTACACTTTGTAGTGCAAACCACTACAAATCATTCTAAGATTCTTCTATGACTACTCACTGAATTGGGTTGCTTCTTTGCATCACCAAAATTCCAATACAGTGGCAACCGATCTCAAACAGATTAATGTACTTCTGGTCGATGATTCAGTAATCGTTGCAAAACGCATTCATGAAATGCTCAACGAGAATCCCCTCATCGGCTTTGCCGGTTATGCCTTGGATATCCCTTCTGCACTATTAGAGATTAACAAAAAGCAACCCGATGTGGTGCTGATTGACATCCATCTCCAGTCTGAAAACGGCTTGGATTTACTCTCTACACTCCGTGCGGATTTCCCTCACATTGTTACCATTATGATCACCAGTCACGGAAATGGTGATTACCGCGACAAGTGCTTGAAACTTGGAGCCCACTATTTTTTAGATAAGGCAACGGACCTAGGTGACCTAGAGTCGATTTTAAGTAAGATTCAAAGATTAATGAAATGAAAGACGCCAACTCACGGCGGTACCAACTCCTAGCGGAGTTCTCTACTGATATTATTGCAACGGTTAGTCCAGATGGGATATTCTCATTTGTATCTCCCGCGTGCAGAGCCCTATTGGGCTTTGAGCCGGACGATGTTATTGGTACAAATGCCCTCAACTTGATTCACCCCGAGGATGTGGCAAGTGTTATTAAAAGACACTGGTCGCACATTACGGAAAAAGGGAAATGGATATTTTCTTATAGAATAAAAAATAAGGCAGGTGTTTACACGTGGTTTGAATCATCAGCTCAACCTATTTTTGAAGATAACTCTAATGAATTAAAAGAAATTATTCTTGTGAGTCGCGATATCTCTGAGAGGATGAGATTCGAATCACGCTTAAAAAATGCCCTTCGTGAAGTAAGCAATGCACGAATGGCCATTGATCTTCACAATCTCGTGTCAATCACGGATGAAAATGGTGTGATTATTTATGTGAATGATTTGATGTGTAAAACCAGTCAATACACCAGAAGTGAAATCATTGGAAAAACACATAAGCTCATTAATTCTGGATACCATCCCAAAGAGTATTTTCAAAAATTATGGGCCACTATTTTGAGAGGTGAGGTGTGGAAAGGTGAAACAAAGAATAAAGCAAAAGATGGTTCTTACTATTGGGTGGATAATACCATTATTCCATTACTAAACGAACAAGGAAAAGTATATCGTTTTTTGTCGGTTAGAACAAATATTACAGAGCAAAAAAGACAACTTGAAGAAATTCGATTAAAGTCTAGAGCACTTGAAAGCACCGTTGAAGGGGTAGTGATTCTAGATGCTACAAAACCCCATTTCCCAATGATGTACAGCAACTCGGCATTCTCTCGAATGACTGGTTACAATGCATTGGAAATTGAAGGCAAGTCTTATCAAATTCTTCAAGGATCGAATACGCATATGAAGGTCATTGAAAAATTGGCCATTCGAATGCAAAACGCCATGTCATTTGAAGATGAGGTGGTACACTACAAAAAAGACGGAACTCCATTTTGGAATAATCTAAGAATTTCCCCGCTGACAAATGAGAATGGTCAGGTTACACATTTTGTTGCAATGAATAGGGATATCACAGAGGAGAAGATTGTGCAACTAAAATTGGATATGGCTGTGGAGCAATTGGAAGCACGTGTGAAAGATCGCACACAGCAATTATCCGCGTTAAACGATGCGTTAAGGAAAGAGATTGATGACCGCACTAAAATTGGTGTGGAACTTCAACAGGTAAACAGAGACATGATCGATAGCCTTACCTATGCTGGTCGCATACAACAGGCTGTCCTTCCGAAAATTGAGTCGTTCGGTGCTCTGTTCCCTGAGTCGTTTATTTTTAATCAAGCAAAGGATATTGTTAGCGGGGATTTCCTTTGGTTCCATCAAACATCAAAACATAAAGTGATCGTGCTTGCAGACTGCACGGGACACGGAGTACCAGGTGCTTTGTTGTCTATGGTTAGCAATGATCTGCTAACGAAAATAGTTGCAGAGTGGGCGATGATGGAACCATCTGCAATCATAGAATTATTAGAACGAGGTTTTAATCAAGTCCTGTGTACGGATAAATCTGGCAATGATCTGAGAGATGGAATGGACGTTGGTGTTTTGGTTATCGACGAGGCAACGCAGACCGCCAGATTCTGCGGAGCCGCGCGATCGCTCTATATCGCTAGTGAAAGCGGGGTTGTCAGAGAAATTAAACCGAATGGCGCAGCCATAGGCGGATTCTGCAATACCAATTTTAGAAAGTTCGAAAGCACGATCATCAAACTTCAACAAGGAGATTCGCTCTACATGACCTCCGATGGATACTACTCACAATTCGGCGGCAGACTTGGTAAGAAGTTTATGAAAACCCAGTTTTTTAATTTGCTCGAACAGATGCAAATCTTCCCAATGCACCAACAATCGAATTTTGTTAGAACAACATTCGACGGATGGAGGGCAGGATACGAGCAAGTAGATGATGTTCTAGTTGTCGGATTTAAACCTGAATTTGAAGGAGAGGAGCCTACTGAAGATTAGGCTCAATCCAGTCGCCGTGTTCTTTGATTAAATCAATCAACTCCTGCACGGCGTGCTCTTCTGCCACATTCTTTTTGACTACTGTTTTTTCCTTGTAAAGAGTGATCTTACCAGGACCTGTGCCCACATATCCGTAATCGGCATCAGCCATCTCACCGGGACCATTCACAATACATCCCATGATGCCGATTTTTATTCCTTTCAAATGAGAAGTGCGCGAGCGAATCTTTGCAGTGGTTTCTTGTAAATCAAAAAGAGTACGGCCGCAGCTCGGACATGAAATATATTCAGTCTTTGAAATTCTAGTGCGTGTGGCTTGAAGTATTCCAAAAGCAGTGCTATTTACTCGCTGCATCGGGAGCTCCGGAGCTGAAATAAATACGCCATCACCCAATCCATCTAACAACAAAGCTCCAGCATCTGTTGGCGCGTACAACATGAATTCATCTTCTGAAAGTCCATGATACTTTCTTGAAATGATGACAGGTACTTCTATTTTGTGTTTTAGTAATGAAAAGAAAAATGCCCGCATGTCCGCTACAGCGTGGGTGTTTTCTGTTTCTAAAATGAGCACGAGCCCTGAATGAGCTGTGAAAAGCTTCAAATCGTTTTCAGTGAATGAATCAGCTGAAACCTTCAGAAAATGTAAACCGAATGAACGTTCGTTCGGTAGATAATTCTCTCTTGTAAATAAAGGATAGGAACGAGGTTGATCAGTGTTATTTTTCCAGTATTCATAGTCATAGATCAATCCTAAAGTACCAGGAATTTCAAAGGTTACAGCGTTTTTGCCACAGTAGATGTAATCACAAGCCATATCGCTGAGATTCCATTTATCAAGTGGAACACTATAATTGTAGCCCACTCCAAATAATGATGCGGCTGTGATTTCACTCTTTTGGCTGTAGTCCATGATCACACGCGGAACTTGGCGATGACCGATATTTTCAACTTCGCTAGAATGTCTTCGTGTGTATTCAAAAGGATTGACCATCGCCTCTACTGGCTTGATAGGTCGGGCGGTCGAAGCGCGATGGATATAGCGATCAGCCAACATTTTCGCTACTGGAATTTCGGCTTCTGGCTCTTCTGTTAGAGAAACGCGAATGGTATCTCCGATACCATCTTCGAGCAATGTTCCAATTCCAACGGCAGACTTAATTCGACCATCCTCTCCATCACCAGCCTCTGTAACACCGAGGTGGAGCGGATAATTCATGTCATGCTTCATCATCTCGGAAACGAGCAAGCGATATGCTTGGACCATCACTTGAGGATTCGAAGCCTTCATGGATATCACGATTTCATGGTAATCATGATCACGGCAGATGCGAAGGAATTCCATGGCACTTTCTACCATCCCTTGCGGGGTGTCGCCGTACCTGCTCAATATGCGATCGCTGAGCGAACCATGATTGGTGCCGATACGCATAGCGGTGCCATTTTTTTTACATAATAAAACCAATGGAGTAAAGCGCTCACGAATTCGGTCTAGCTCTGCTTGATAGCTTTCGTCGGTATAGTCGATCTCCTCAAACTTCTTCTTATCCGCATAGTTTCCAGGATTGACGCGAACTTTCTCTACAATGCCTGCAGCGATTTCTGCTGCATTTGGAGTAAAGTGAATATCGGCAACAATCGGAGTGTTGTACCCTTTATCACGAAGAGCTTGCTTGATGGGCGCAAGATTCTCAGCGTCGTTTTTGCTAGGAGCAGTGATACGTACCAACTCACAACCAGCTTCAATCATGCGAATACTTTGAGCTACGGTAGCTTCTGTATTCATGGTGTCTGTTGTGGTCATGCTTTGAAGGCGAATGGGCTGGTCGCCTCCAAGAAGAAGAGCGCCTATTTTGACTTCACGCGTTTTAAATCTGCTGTATGAGAAAAGGTCGTTACAATACACGGTGTTCCGAATTAGTGATGGTAAAAGTAAAAAGTCCAGAGCAAGAGATTTTGTTCATCTTTTGCACTGGACTTTTTTATTTTTTAAAAAAGATTATTTCGAAGCTTCAAAACGACGAGTTACTTCGTCCCAATTGATAACATTGAAAAACGCCGAAATGTAGTCTGGACGGCGGTTTTGATAGTTCAAATAATAAGCGTGTTCCCACACATCCAAGCCAAGGATTGGAGTGCCGCCACAACCGATGCCTGGCATCAATGGGTTGTCCTGGTTGGCAGAAGAACATACTTCTACTTTTCCGCCTTTGTGTACGCAAAGCCAAGCCCAGCCTGATCCAAAGCGAGTTGTAGCAGCTTTTGCAAATTCTGCTTTGAAATTTTCATAAGAACCATAAGCAGCATTGATAGCCTCGGCTACTGCGCCTTTTGGTTCACCGCCTCCGTTTGGAGACATCACTTCCCAAAACAAGTTGTGATTGTAAAAACCACCACCGTTATTGCGGATAGCAGGCGTATCGAAGCCTTTCACTAAAATTTCCTCGATAGTAAGGTTTTCTAGTGGAGTGCCAGCGATAGCTGCGTTAAGATTGTTGGTATATGCCGCGTGGTGTTTGTCATGGTGAATCTCCATGGTGCGAGCATCGATATGTGGCTCCAAAGCATTGAATGCGTAAGGAAGCGCGGGTAATGTGAATGCCATAATTATTAAATTTTGGTCAAAAATAAGGATAATAAACTGAGTAAAGGAAATGCCTTTCCGTCATTGGCGAATGTTAACAGTCGAGCTTTAGTCTGTGTTGATCGTGGTTGATAACTCGTTAAATTTGTTGAAAGCCGCGGCTATCTATTGTCTTAACAATAAGAATATATTTGTGACCGACTTGGATAAATTAAAAAGTCCTTGTTTTACAAGGCTTTTGGACAAGGTTTAGGAATAGATAACTTAGAGAAACCAACACGCATGGGCATTTTCAGCTTCCTGACACAGGAAATTGCCATAGACCTAGGTACTGCAAACACGATCATCATCCAAAACGACAAAGTTGTTGTGGATGAGCCGTCTATCATAGCGCGTGATCGCGCTACGGGAAGAACAGTTGCAGTAGGTCGCGCCGCGCAACAAATGCACGGTAAAACACACGAAAATATCAAGACGATTCGTCCTTTGAAGGATGGTGTAATCGCCGATTTCCACGCTGCAGAAGATATGATCAAGGGAATGATCAAGATGATCAACCGAAGCAAGGGTGTTTTTCAACCCTCTCTTCGCATGGTGATCTGTATTCCGTCAGGTATCACTGAAGTTGAGAAAAGAGCGGTGCAAGATTCTGCTGAACATGCTGGTGCCAAGGAAGTATTTTTGATTCACGAACCAATGGCAGCTGCCATCGGAATTGGAATCGATGTGGAAGAGCCAATGGGAAACATGGTTATTGACATCGGAGGTGGTACTTCCGAAATCGCAGTAATCGCCCTTGGTGGTATCGTTACAGACAAAAATATTCGTGTGGCGGGTGATGAACTTACACAAGACATCGAAGAATATATGCGCCGCCAACACAACATCCTCATCGGTGAACGTACAGCGGAGCAAATCAAAATTGAAGTTGGTGCAGCCCTCCCAGAACTCGATAATCCTCCAGTGGATTACAGCGTTAGAGGTCGCGACTTGATGACAGGTATTCCAAAAGAAATATCTGTTTCTTATTCTGAAATCGCTCACGCTCTCGATAAATCAATTTCTAAAATTGAAGAAGCGATCATGAGCTGTCTTGAAAATACACCGCCCGAACTAAGCGCGGATATTTACAAGACAGGTATCTATCTTGCAGGTGGTGGTGCATTGTTGAGAGGTCTCGATAAGAGAATCTCTATGAAAACAAAACTACCAGTTCACGTAGCAGATGATCCATTGCGCGCAGTAGCTCGCGGAACAGGCATCGCGTTGAAGAACGTGAACAAGTTCCAGTTCCTAATGCGTAGCTCATAGTATTTGCAACTATTCTGAAGCAATAGGTATTTCGGATTATGAGGAATATTCTTGGTCTTATACAACGGTTTTATGTATTCCTGCTTTTCCTAGTACTGCAGGGGTTTGCGCTATTTGTATTGTTCGAGAATAACAATTTTCAAAAGGCTGAATTTCTCACACACAGTAAAGATTGGACCGGTAAAATCTATTCGTGGAGAACCAATTTGAAAGAGTATTGGATCCTCGATGAAATCAATGACCGTCTTTCCCTCGAGAACGCGATTCTACGCAGCCGACTCCCCGAAAATATGTTGGTCATCAATCAGGACCAGTACCGTCCAGCGTCTGATACGGGTGCGGTGCAGAGATACATCTATCGCGATGCACATGTAGAAAACATCACTCTTAATAGAGAGTCCAACTACTTAATGATCAACCGTGGTTCGATTGGCGGATTAAAGCGCTCAATGGGAGTCATTAGCAACGGCTCAATCGTCGGAATCGTTAGCAGCGTAAGCGACAACTTCGGAGTGGTCATGCCAATCCTACACAGTAAATTCAGAGCGAGTGTAAGAATGAAAGGCAGTCGCGATTACGGATTGCTCGCTTGGCCTGGAGGTTCCCCTGAAATCGCCGATGTAAGAGAGATTCCTAAGCACGTTCCGGTTGAAGTAGGTGATACAGTTATCACTTCAGGATTCTCGGATTATTTCCCATCTGATATGATGGTAGGTTACGTTGAAAGCCTCGATGATCAACCAGAAGAAAATTTTCATAGAATAAAAATTAGACTCAGCACAGACTACCGAAAGCTGGAGTACGTGCAAGTTATAGAAGATTTATATAAACCCGAACAAGACTCACTTTTACAAGAAGTTCAATCATTAGATGCCGTTAACAATCCTAATTAATATCGTTCGTATTGCTTTTTTAATTCTCCTCCAATGTTTGGTGGTGAATAGAATGCAGCCATTGGATGGTCTGATATTGCCATGGATTTACATTTTCGGAATCTTGATGCTTCCATTTGAGACACCTCGCGTGTTGGTGCTTTTCATCGGCTTTGCTGTGGGATGGATCATGGATTTGATGAGCGGCCCTCCTGGTCTACATACTTCGGCTTGTCTGCTGCTTGCGTACTTGCAGCCATTGATTCAAAAATTATTTTCTCCTCGTGAAGGATATGAAGTGACGCAACGCCCGACGGTGCAAAGCATGGGACTGCCTTGGTACATCACTTATGCAGCAATTCTGACATTCTTCCATCACACGCTGCTTTTCTTTTTAGAAGTACTACGCTTCTCAGATTTTTTCTATCAATTACTACACATCATCATGAGTACCGCGGCTACTGTGATTCTCATGACGATAGGTCAATATTTAATTTATACTTCTAAAAATTCACAGCAGTGAATCTAGACGGACGTAGAATAACCATTATTCTCATCGTTTGTGCCATAGGAATTATCTATGCACTGCGTCTGCTTTCCCTTCAAGTTTTAAATGACGAATGGAAGAATAGAGGTACCGCACTGACAGAAAAAGAAGTTATCGTTTATCCTTCACGCGGTTTGATCTACGATCGAAATGGTAAACTCTTGGTAACAAATCAAACGGTTTATGACTTGATGGTGTTGCCAAAGGATGTCAAGCCATTCGATACCGTGGCCTTTTGTAAACTCGTAAGCCTTACGAAAGAAGAGCTGCTTTCTGCTTTGAACAAAGCGGTAAGTTGGCCTAACGTTCGATACAAGCCTTCTCCGGTCATCAAACAAATTACACCTCCTGAGTTTGCGAGAATCTCAGAGAACTTGTACAAGTATCCCGGATTTTTCGGCACCCCTCGTACACTCCGCATCTATCCTCAAAGTATCGGTGCATTGCTGCTCGGCGACGTTGCCGAAATTGACAAGCGCGAAATGGATAAGAATCCAGATTACCGCAGGGGGGATTACATCGGAAAAAGTGGGATTGAAAAAGCGTATGAAAATGAATTGCGTGGAACGCGTGGGGTAAAATATGTTTTTCGAGACAACCTAGGAGTGGAGCGAAATGTAGCGGAAGGAGAGTTGGATATTGCAGCTGTTGAAGGAACAGATTTGATCGCCACCATCGATGCGGAATTGCAACGTTATGGCGAAGAATTGATGGTGAACAAACGTGGATGTATCGTTGCAATTGAGCCCGCAACAGGTGAAATTTTAGCGCTAGTAAGCGCTCCCACATACGATCCTAATTTGCTCGTAGGTCGCGCTCGTGGTCATAACTTCAATATTCTCAATACAGATCCACAAAAGCCATTGTTTAATCGTGCTACGCAAGCACAGTACAGACCAGGATCTATTTTCAAATTAGCACAATCGCTTGCCGCTTTGCAATTGGGCGCTATCACGCCTCAGACACGAATTCAATGCAACAGAGGAATCATTGGTTGTCACGGTAGCCACTCGTACGATGATTTGGAAATGGCAATCGTCCACTCCTGTAATCCTTATTTCAGAGGGGTAATGCAGCGTGTGGTAGAAGGGGACCGTGATAAAACAAGTCGCTTCAAGGATGCGCGCATTGGACTAGATATCTGGCAGGGGTACATCAAACGTTTTGGCTTCGGAAGTAATTTGAATACGGATATTCCTGGAGTGAAATCAGGACTGGTACCGGGAGTGGCTTACTATGATAAATGGTACGGTGAGTTGCAATGGGCATTCTCTACGATTTACTCATTGAGTATCGGTGAAGGTGAAATGTTGATCACGCCAATTCAAATGTGCAACCTTGCTTGCATCATCGCCAATCGTGGCTACTACGTGCCACCTCACACAGTGAAGCAAATTGGTGTTGGAGGATTACCTAGAGAAGAATTCCGTGTGCGATATGAAACAGGTATTGATACTGCTCACTTCACTACGGTCATCAATGCAATGGAAAAAGTAGTAGGGCCGGGAGGTACAGCAGGTCGTGTGAAACTGAAAGACATTGTGATTTGTGGAAAAACAGGTACCGTTCAGAATGAACCAAAGGAAGACCACGCGGTGTTCGTTTGTTTCGCACCGAAGGTCAATCCAAAAATTGCGATGGCTGTGTATGTGGAAAATGCAGGATTCGGAGGTACGTGGGCAGCGCCAATCGCAAGTTTGATGATTGAAAAATATCTCAACGATACTACTTCGAATAAGGCTGCAGAAAAATTATTACTTGAATCAAACTTCCTAAATCGATGAAGAATAGTCAGAGCATAGCACTAGGAAGAGTTGATTGGGGAACGGTCATACTATATGTTGTTCTTGTTTTATTTGGCTGGATGAATATTTACAGCGCGGCATATGACTCATCACAACCGATGATTTTAGATTTCGATAAAGAGTACGGAAGACAAGCCATTTGGATTCTGGTCTCTTTCTTTTTGGCGCTTTTTGTTCTTTATGTAGAAGGAGATTTTTTCAATAAATTCTCTCCATTTATTTATGGATTCTTTGTCTTGCTTCTTGCGCTGGTCCTAGTGATAGGGAAAGAAGTCAACGGTGCTAAAGCATGGTTTGGCGTAGGAGCTTTTGGTATTCAACCTTCGGAATTCTCCAAGATTGGCGTCAGTCTTTTATTGGCAAAATATATTTCTTCCACCGGAGCGAAATTTAAAACTTGGAAGACAAGAATTATTGCAGCTGCTATCATTGGTTTACCAGCGGGGCTTATTCTACTTCAGCCCGACGTGGGATCGGTTCTGACATTCGTGGCTTTCATTTTTGCGATGTATCGCGAAGGCTTGTCTGGCAACGTTCTCATCATCGGCCTCGGCGCTATCGTATTCGGTGTACTCAGTATCGTCAGCGGTGCAGGATCTATTGATTTTCCATTCGCGGGAGAACAAAGCGGAATCTATTTGCTCATTCTTATTGTTGCGTTGCTCGCCATAGGATCATTAATCGTGGTCAAGAATTTTATTGTTCCTAGAAATAGAAAAACCCTCTACTGGATCATCGGCATCTCAGCTACGGCAAGTATTATGTTTTCATTTTCCGTCAGTTATATTGTAGAGAACGTACTTGAAGCGCACCATCGAGAAAGGATTTATGTGATGCTGTCGATGCCTGTGGAAAGAGAAGGTGCAGCGTATAACAGTGAAATGGCCAAAATCACCGTTGGCTCTGGAGGCTTTATTGGCAAAGGATTTTTGGAAGGTCCAATGACTCAAAATAATTATGTGCCCGAGCAATGGACCGACTTTATTTTTAGCGCTGTCGCGGAGGAATGGGGATTCATAGGAAGCTTGGTAGTGATCGGATTATTCGTCTATTTAATTATTCGAATAATTAATATGGCAGAGCGACAGCGATCGCAGTTCTCCAGAGTATACGGTTACTGTGTCGCCAGTATTTTATTCTTTCACTTGATGATCAATGTGGGAATGGTGATCGGATTGGCGCCCATCATTGGTATCCCACTGCCATTCTTTAGCTATGGCGGTTCTTCACTTATGGGCTTTACGTTATTGTTATTTATCTTCCTTCGCCTAGATGCTGAGCGCCTTAGCGCATTCAGATAAATTTTAAGTACTTATCTTTGCTTCGGTGACCAATATCTATAAACATATCGGACGTTATACATTGATGCTTGTCAATGTATTTACAAGACCTGAGAAGGGTAAGCTTTATCGCAAATTGATCATCGATGAGATAGATAAAATCGGGATTCAATCACTCGGTATCGTAGCTCTTCTAGCGTTGTTCATGGGAGCAGTTGTCACTTTACAAACTGCTGCAAACATTGATAGCGGCTGGATTCCGAAGTGGACCATCGGGTTCACTACTCGACAAACAATGATTCTTGAATTCTCTTCAACAATTGTTTGTCTCATTCTAAGCGGTAAAGTGGGAAGTAATATCGCTTCAGAAATCGGAACCATGCGAATCACAGAGCAAATAGATGCGATGGATATTATTGGTGTCAATTCTGCAAGCTACCTCGTGCTTCCAAAGATCATCGCATCAATCATCATTTTTCCATTCATGGTCATTATCGCAATGGCTTGTGGTATCACGGCGGGCGCGATCATCGGAACATCTACTGGAGTTATTTCACTGACAGACTTTGAATATGGACTCACCTATTCTTTTGAGCCTTTTCAAGTCTCATATACATTGATAAAATCTGTTGTTTTCGCCTTCATTATTACGAGCGTTTCTTCTTATCATGGATATTATACTAAAGGTGGTGCGCTTGAAGTAGGACAGAGCTCTACACGTGCTGTTGTTTACAGCATTATTCTCATCATGATTTCGAATTATATCATCACTCAATTGCTACTGTTATGATTCAAGTAAAGGACATATCGAAGAGCTTTGAGTCAAATGATGTTTTGAAAAACATCACGATAGATTTTCATCCCGGAAAAGTTAATTTCATTATCGGACGAAGCGGTTCCGGAAAGTCTGTACTTACCAAGTGTATCGTTGGTTTGATGGAGGTGAATAAGGGAGAGATTTTATTTGATGGAAGAAATTTCACAGCGATGGATCGCTGGGATCGCAGAGGCATTCGTCAAGAAATGGGAATGCTTTTTCAAGGCAGCGCATTGTTTGATAGCATGACCGTAGAGGAGAATGTCATGTTTCCTTTGAAAATGTTTAGCAACATGACAAGAAAGGAAATGCAGGCGAGAGTGGACTTTTGTTTGGAGCGCGTCAATCTTTCTGGAAAAAATAAATTATTCCCAAGCGAGATTTCAGGCGGGATGCAAAAAAGAACTGGTATTGCACGGGCGATTTCAATGAATCCAAAATACCTTTTCTGTGATGAGCCGAATAGTGGCCTCGATCCTGAAACGGCTATTGTGATTGATAATCTCATTAAAGAAATCACTTACGAGTTCAATATTACCACAGTAGTGGTGAGTCATGATATGAATTCGGTTATTGAAATCGGTGACTTCATCAACTTTATATATAAGGGAGAAATGTGTTGGCAAGGTGATCGCAGCCAGATTCTTCGTTCTGATAATGACATCCTCAACAACTTTGTATTTCCATCTGAATTCATGAAGGAAATCAAGGATGTGCTTCGACGTGAGAGGTAGCTATTTCGTTAATTTTTAACTCTATAATTGTGTGCCCCGAATAAATGTCTTAAATTCGGTTGTTGCTTAATACCACACGATGAACACACTCTACGCGATTATACTTGGTTCTACTAGTCTATTTATTAGTTTTTTTCCTTCCGATATTTCCGAAAAACCTGAGGCAAAAGAACGCATCATGGCCATGGTTCTTTCTGTCGACTCTCTTGATTTTAAGGGTGGGAAAATTTTATATGAAGTTTGCTTAGGATATGAGATTGCTGGAAGACAATTTGCCTCGTGCGCTCCAATGACATTGAAAGATTCTTTATTTGCTGGAGATAGAGTAGTGATAGATGTGGATGCCGATGAGCCCGAATCGTGGAAATATAAGGAGTACCTTCCTGGAGCAACACTGAGTGGAGATAGCTTATTAGTGACAGGTTGGGTGGAAGGAAGAGGCGAGGAACCGCTTCGGATCAATATCACGCAACCAACCAACACAAAGGAGTTGACCTTCCAAAGTGATTTGTATTTCTTCGTAATTGATCACCTAACAGGTTCACAAATCAAGTTTCAAGGAATTGGAGAAAAGTCAAAAACATTTCACGTTCACCGCGCTATCATTGGCACACCGGCCATCGTTTATTTGGATTTGAATTTCGAGCAAGAAACTGTTGCTTCGGAAGCGGATTTAGTTTTTGATAAAGCACAAGACAATTGGATATTCAAAGTGAAATAATTCGTTTTATCTTTGATGTATGAAGAAAGCAATGTTCATTTTAGCACTTCTAGGACTAATTGCCACAAGCTGTGCAAGCAATAAGAAAAATCGCTGTAACACCTGTCCGAAGTGGGAAGATAGAGTTGAAACAGTGGGTGAGGTGAAGTGAAAAATTCAACAAATTTAGAGTCTGCATTAGAACGCTTTTTACCTGAAAGCGCATTGAAGTTGGCGTGCGATAAACTACGTGAGTATCCGCACCATTTAATCATTACACAGCCGCGTTCTACAAAACATGGTGATTTTCGAACTGCTGGTCATCGGGGGGATCGACATGAAATTACGGTGAATGGCAACTTGAATAAGTATGCATTTCTCGTGACGCTCATGCATGAATTAGCGCATCTCGTTGCCCATGTTAAATATGGTCCAAGAATAAAACCACACGGTGAGGAATGGAAACAAAGTTTTCGAGAAACGCTCGGACCATTTCTTGAAACGGATGTGTTTCCAGGGCCCATTAGAGCCGCTTTAAGAATCTATCTCCGTGATCCAGGCGCAACTACTCATAGTGACTCGCGCTTATTCCTAGAGCTTTCCCGCTACGACAAAATGAGTCCTAATGTGAAGTTATTGATTGACGTGCCGGAGGGTGCATTGTTCATCTACGGCCGCGAGCATCGTCTTTTCAAAAAGGGCACTCAGCTCCGCAAAAGATTTCAGTGTACCGAAGTAAGTACCAATACAATCTATCTCTTCGATCCTGTTGCGAAGGTGATGGTGAAGTAGAGGAGAAGGGATATGGATATGGAGAGGGGAGAAGGGAGAAGGGAGAAGGGATATGGATATGGATATGGAGAGGGAGAGGGGATATGGAGATGGGATATGAATATGGAGATGGGATATGGATATGGAGATGGGGTATGGATATGGAGAGGGGATATGGAGATGGAGAAGGGATATGGAGAGGCGGACAAGAGAGAAATCGCAGAGCTGCGCGGCTAGAATATTTTTCAACCGGTGTGTCTCCAATTATATCCACTGCGGCATCTAGAATCCTGAATTGAAAATTGAAATTTGAGAATTAAACTAAAAACCCCATCATTGCTGACGGGGTTTCTCGATTTGTTTGGGTTAATTAATATAGAACTTGGTTCTATGTCTTTTGAAATTTCAATGTTTTTACTTTCCCACTCGCACCAGTGATTTGGATAATGTAAATACCTCTTCTAAGAGAATCTACTGCGTCTAAGCGAACAGCCACACAGGCATCGCCTTGAGTATCTGGTTTGAATTGAGAAATAGTCTTACCTGTGAGATCTTTAATTACTACTGTAATTTCCTCGTGAACGGGCTCGTCAAATGTGAGCGTCGCTTTTGATTCCACTGGGTTTGGAGAAATGGATGCAGTAGCTATAGGGTTATTGCTTTGGGCAATACCTGCTACGCTCATCAATAGGGCGGTAAATAAGAATAGTAGTTGTTTCTTCATATACCTGGGGGTTTTATATTTTCAAAGCAAACACCTTGCCTCTTAATTATAAAACGGATAACAAATATAATGGTTTCATTTCAATTTGAAAAAGAAAGCCAATAGAATGTTTTTGTTGATTTGCAGTGATTTAGAACTGCCATCTCAATTGAACGGTCACGTCGCCGCGACGATTACCGGCGATTTCATTGGTGCCGCTGCTGATCACGCTGCGGTCTGTATAGATCCATTGCGCATAGCGCACCCATAAATCCACCCCGCGCTTAACATCCCACTTGATTAAGCCGTACATACGCTGCCCTTGGCCGTAGTATCCAGGAATGCTGAAGGCATACAGTACATCAGATTCATAGGCATAAATTCTTGTATCGTAGGAAGGAGTGTTAAACAAAGCATATCGAACATTCAAACTGATCTTCGATCCCATTTTTTTCCAAATGACGTCTTGATAACACATGAATCCGCTTGCTCTGCCTTCATTTTCTTTGTCATATACATTCCATTCCAAACGGCTGCGCATTTGTACGTTTGGATGAGGTTGATAAGTGGCATTCACTCTGAAATTTTGTTGGCGCTCTGGAACAGGATAATCGATTAATTCTCCTTCTTCTCCCGCATCCTCACTTCCATTGCGCACGCGATAGCGGATATAGAAATCTTGCTTTCTATCGGGTTTGTAATTCAATTGAAATAAGTAATCACTGTTTCGTGATGGTGCTTGTACATTGAAGCGCAACCAAGGATAAACGATTTGATCACTGTAAGCGGTGAGAGTCCAACCTTTCGCAATGTTCGCCTCCATTCCTACGAATAAACCACGCTCATTTTGTGGCGTAGTGCTTTCTGCGAAAACATTGAAATACTGAACTTGATAATCTTTTGAAAAATGTCGGTGAACAGCACTTACTGAAATGCGAGGGTGGATAGAAGCTATCATTCCATTCAAGGCAGCAACGCCGCCATTGGCACTTCTAGAAATTTCTCCAAAAAAATTGAAGTTTCTAAAAACTTTTTGATAATCAATTCCAATGTTGGTATTCTCACGGCCTGAGAAACGATAGATCTGATATAGCTGTGCTCTTGGCTGAAGTTCGCTTGAGTATTCTAGTCGCGCAGCGGTAAGACCTGCACTGAATGTACGCGTGGAATATTTGATATTACCGGCATATATTCTTTCATCAATGGTATGCTTATCAGCGAGCTCATTGGCGGTTCTGTGAAATCCACTATTTAGCAAACTCGATACTATGATATTGTCATCTGTAATCGTAGTGTCTTCGATTGAAACAACATTACCATCCATTTTTTTGATAGAAGCCAAAGCGGTAATTTCAATTTTTCCCAAAGCAATAGTGGTACCAGCACCACGCAAGTACAAGCTCTCATTTACTGAAGAGTAAGGGCGAAGTCCTTGTGCATTTTTTTTGACGTTCATGACGAACGGAGATTTTCCAAATCCCAATCCATTCCAAAAAGTAAGACCTTGGCCAAATTGTGCTTGAAAGTCGCCCAGCGCAATGGCTTTGATGCGATTATTATTTCGGATAAATAAATGTGCACTGTAAAAATCAGGACCGTTATTCAAACTTTCACCAGCATCTTTTTCAAGTGTGAATCCTGCGGATATATTCTTGCGATAAGTGAAACGATATCTGCTGTACATATAATCAGGACTGCCTAAAAAATCTGCAGCCTCACCTGAAACCTCATCCGGTAAATAGCCTTTTTGTTTTTGCAAAGTGCGTCTGTAACGCAAGAACAAATCACTGTTGCCTTCTTTAAGAATATTTTTCCAAGAAAAATCTTCAAGAATGCCTGCTGCCTGGACTGTTACAAATGGTTGAATGAGTCGAATGGTGTTGAGATCGAACCCACGGATGGATTGCAATTCATAAATACTGCGCAATGCACCGAAACTGGCAATGTGTTTTTGGAGCGCATTGATTTGAATATCTGTCAACAGATAAAGTTCTCGCAAGTCCTCGGCATTCGCACGATTGAGATTGATAGGATGCTCGTAATAGTAGGTCAGGTCTTCGAATAGATTGGTGTAATCAAGCTCGACCGTTTCATCGAGAGTAGATACGATCACTTCAATTCTTTGCTCTATGATATTCTGCTTATTCAGATCTTGATCGGGTTGCGCAAACGCAACAGCGCTCGCAATTAGCAAGACGATCAGACAGAATATTTTTTTCAAAAAAATCATCAGAAACCTTTAGGGCAATAGGACAACGCAATTTGTGGGGAGAACCCTAAAGCGCTGTGATAAGAAGCAGAAATATCTGCCTTGAAATTTTCATTTCTCCAGCCAAATCCAAATGCACTTAATGTCGGATTCGAAGCAAATCCTGCACGGACTACAAAAGCGTCGACGATGAAATATTCTATTGCTCCAGACCCGACTACTTTTTGTTGAGTGGTCTGTTGCACTTGTCCACTCAACTGCACCTTTTCAGAAAACACATAAGTAGCTCCCATACGAAGTGTAGAAGGTGCTCGCTCGTCATTGTAATCTGCAATTTTTGCACGGTTTGCATTTTCAATATGCCCTGCAAGAATCAGAGATTTGTTCAACATGTAACGAAAGCCTCCTTCAACAGAAAATGAGCGGCTCACGCCATAACCTTCAGCGATGCGAAGACTGTGATAATTCATCTGAACGCCTACAGAAAATTTCTCTCCCAGTTTCATGGCATAAGAAAGCCCAGATTTCGCTTGTGTAAATGCACTATATCCAAAGCTCTGATATGCGAGACCAAAAACACCCTTCCCAATTGGAGTAGCTACTGTAATTCCGCGGTCACCAAGTTCTTTAATCATGAATCGGTTTTGATAATATGCGCCTGCGGTAAATGATTTTAAGTCTGCCAAGCCAGCTTGGTTATGAAAGGTAGACCACTCATCATTCAACGTCACGGAGGTTCCTGCAAGGCCTGCTGCACGAGCGCCTTCAGCGCTTTGTGCAAACGCTACTACCGAACATAGTAAGCCCAAAAGGGTAATAAGAATTTTATTGATCAAGGCTAAAAAGAATAGGGGGTGAAAGTAACTAAAATTTCTTGATTCTTGTTGCTGAAACTCAATACTGTTGTGGGATAAAAATAGGTAGGTGTGACATGTACACTAAGTCAAATAATTGTTATATTTGGGTTACTGTATAACCAAGTACATTATAACCAAACCAATCACAAATGAAAAAGGTGCTCTCTTTCGGCGTACTACTATTTTCAGTCCTATGGACATACGCCTATCAAATTACTTTTCGTGTGGACATGACCAATCAAACGGTAAGTCCAAATGGTGTTTCTATTGCTGGTAATTTTGGAGATATCACTCCAGGACAACCAACTTGGACTCCGGGTGCTATTATGTTAACTGACCCAGACTTGAATAATATTTATGAGGTTACGCTAAACCTAAATTCAGGGACTTATTTCTATAAATTTTTGAATGGAAATGCGTGGGGAACAGACGAAGGAAGTGGATTAGGATCATGTAATAGCGGTGGAAATCGAACATTTACTGTTGGAACTTCTGATCAGATTCGTCCTGTTTTTTGTTTTAATGAATGTAGTTTTTGTGCGAGCAATCCACAGTTTCATGATGTGACATTTAGAGTGGATATGCAAGGCGAAACGGTATCTCCGAACGGTGTGCACATCGCTGGTCAGTTTCATTTCACTCCAGCGCCGCATACAGGCCCTGAATGGAATCCAGCAGGAATTGCATTGACAGACGGTGATGGAGATGAAGTATATGAAGTGACTATCACAATGGCTGAAGGCTATTACTATCAATACAAGTTCATCAATGGTAATGACTGGAATGCTCCTTCTGTTCCCGAGACAGTTCCTGGTGGATGTAATAATAGTGGTAATAGATTTATTAGTGTGGGTACTTCAGATGTAGTCCTTGGTGAAGTTTGTTTTTCATCATGTTCTGATTGTGTACCAGCACCAGAACAAATCGATGTGACATTCCGTGTGGATATGCAAAACCAAACTGTTTCTCCAAATGGAGTTCACTTGGCAGGATCTTTTGGTGTTAATGGTTATGATCAATGGAACCCTGGTGGAATCGTGATGACAGATGCGAATCTTGACGAGGTTTATGAAGTGACCTTGACACTTACAGAAGGTATTTACTATGAATATAAATTCATCAACGGGAACATTTTTGACAATGCAGAAATTATATCTGAGGGATGTCAAAATGGATTTGGAAATAGAGCCTTCACAGCTGGTGATGTTGATGTAACGTTGAATGAAGTATGCTTCGCACAGTGTGTGGATTGCACGCCGATTTATCCTGTTACTTTCAGAGTGAATATGGCTGGTGAAACAGTGTCGCCCAACGGAGTCCATCTAGCGGGAGGATTTGGTAGCAGCGGATATGCGCAATGGCAGCCCAACCAGATCGTCATGACAGATGGTAACGCAGATGGAGTGTATGAGGTGACGCTTAACCTAGTGAGTGGTATTACTTATCAATACAAATTTATCAATGGCAATGATTGGCCATTTTCTGAAGTGGTTCCAAGTGCATGCGGAGCAGACGATGGATTCGGAGGATTCAATCGTTCTCTTTTAGTTGACGGTGTTGAAGATCTTGGAGCAGTTTGTTTTGGTGAATGTGTAAACTGTATCCTAGGATGCACTAATAACACAGCTTGTAATTACAATGCACCCGCTAACACAGATGATGGCTCTTGCACATTTGCTTCGCTTACATATTACGTCGATGCTGATGGCGACGGATTCGGCGCTGGCACTGGATCTTTATACTGCAGTAACCCTGGAGCAGGGTTCAGCTCAAATAACACCGATTGTAATGATGCAAATGCAACAGTGTATCCGAACGCCCCAGAGCTTTGTGGAGATAATCTTGACAACGATTGTGATGGAAATATCAATGAAGGTTGTCCTGTAACAGTTGTTCCTAATGATAGCAGAGCTGCTGCTCCAACGATGATGGGTGTTACATATCCTTTATGTTCAAATGTGAATGGAACATTGGCAGGCGCTACCCCTTCACCTGAAGCAATGACGAGTGCGCCAGTAGGTGCAGGTCAGGATGTTTGGTACAAATTTGTGGCTCAAAATCAAGGAGCGAGAATTCAAGTTTCAAGCACTGTAAATAACTTAGTTCTTGAACTACAAGATAACGCAGGAACGGCAATGCTTTTCTCTGAAAACGAAACAACAACAGGACAAGAAGTTTTAATTGCAAATAATTTAACTCCTGGTCAAACCTATTTCGTTGCAGTTAGAAATTTCAATACTTCTTCAGTAGGAAACTTCACAATTTGTATTCAACATTTAAGAGCAAGTGTTGCAAACAATGGTACTTCATTCGCAAACTTATGTTCGTTTATCAAAGCATCATGGACAGGGGCACAATTGTATTCTGCAACATTTGTAAATGGCGGAAACTCCTACACAGCAAGCAACACAAGCACACAAATACCATTTAGCCTGTTCAATGGATTGCAATACGGCGCTACTTATTCTGTAACATTCTCTAACACTTTCATCCTTCCGGATGCCGGTGGAAACAACGTTACATCAGTAGTAACAAGCGCTCCATTCAACGTGACTATCGCTGCTCATCCTGCAGTTCAACTGCGTTCGATTGACCGATGCCCAACAACTCGTTCACGTGGTTCATTCATCTCTACAGATGTTGTAGTTTGCGGAGCGACAGAATACGAGTGGGAATTTGTAGAAGTAGATGCTGATGACAATATCATTGGAATCGAAACTA
>OFDC01000302.1_pt1 | contig 41292 bp, 39 predicted proteins | sample 1520941 | NCBI WGS metagenome assembly OFDC01 (sample SAMEA94258168, study PRJEB24077) | hot springs metagenome | biome: Aquatic biome; feature: Water | place: India | collected 2012-12-06 | depth 5 m | reverse complement strand
CTTCTCCATATCCGCTTCTCCCTTCTCCATATCCGCTTCTCCCTTCTCCGCTTCTCCCTCCTCCCTATCCTCTTCGAATGATATGCGAATTTCATATGGTATGAGAGCGTTAAGCAATTTTTCGATATTCAACAGAATTGAGTCAAAATTGTAGAATCGTTGGTTTATTTATTACATTTGAGTATCTAATTAGATACATATGTTTGAAACATATGGCTCCACTATTGTTACTAAAACAAGGTGTAAGGATTTTTATTTTTTTAAGAAATCATTTACCGCCGCACATACATGTGCAGTATGCAGATGACGAAGCGATTGTTTCAATAAGAACAGGTGAGATTATAAAAGGATATTTACCCAGTCGAAAATTGTTAGTTGTACAAACTTGGCTGAACGAGGGTGATGTAAAATGGCGGGTTGAGGAAATATTTTTTGAATTGAATCCGCACCTAAAATTGGGCAAATGAAAACCAAAGCAATGAAGAGAATACCGAAAGTTCTGAAAATAAACAGAATTGAAAAAAGTAAGCTAAAGATCTTCGTTTTATTTAGTACGGGTGAAGATCGTGTACTTGATTTCAATCGGATTTTCAGAAAAGAATGGAAGATCAAGAAGTCAGATCCAGAGTTTGAACTTCTAAACCCAAAGGAGTTTTGTAAGGTTTCATTGAGCAATCATACTCTTAGTTGGACGAATCTGATGATTCCTATCACTGGCCTGAAAGGCCGAACAGAGAAGGTACCATATACAATAGGTGCTGATACGTTGTATGAGTTGAGCGAATTAGATGAAACGCTCCATATTTCTATTGGATCTATTTTTAAGAAAGCCAGATTGGAAGCAAACTTATCTCAAGAACAAGTGGCGCTCATGGCTGGCACATCTAGAACGTATATCACAAAACTAGAAAGTGATCGCGGTGACATAGAATTACTGACACTGAAAAAACTCGTGGAAGCGGGATTGAATAGAAGTTTGGAGATTTCAATAAAATAGGATTCTGCTTCGCAATTCTCAATTCGCAATTCTCCATATCCGCTGTCCATATCCGCTGTCCATATCCGCTGTCCATATCCGCTGTCCATATCCCCTTCTCCATATCCGCTTCTCCGCTTCTCCATATCCGCTTCTCCGCTTCTCCCTTCTCCCCTTCTCCGCTTCTCCATATCCGCTTCTCCCTTCTCCCCTTCTCCGCTTCTCCATATCCGCTTCTCCCTTCTCCCTCAAAGCCCCACTTCCACCTTCTCTATCGTCTCTCCTGTTGTCTTCATGGTGAGGGTGACTTCGCGGGTTTCGATCTTTTCGCCATCTACGATTTCTACGCGATAGGTTTTGTTGCCTTGTAAACTCGCTTTAAAGCGGCCTGCTTTGTCTGTTTCACCCGATGAGATCAGTTTACCCGCTTCATCAAAAACATTCACTTTAATGCCTTTAATGACCTTGCCGGTTGCGTTGCTTTTGGTGATGCAAATGATTTGACCAAAGGTTCCGGTATCATAACCCTTAGATACCAATTCATAGTTTGATACATCAATCATATAAATATCGCGCTCACCATAGCTATCGCTGTATTCCGCGGCCATCAACATCTTCGTGTTGTCGCTCGTCAAGGAGAAGGTAGATTCTTCATTCACGGTGTTGATCGGATATCCCAAATTCACTGGAATACTCCATTCACCATTTACCAATTCTGTTTTGAAAATATCATAGCTACCCAAACACTCATGTCCGTTGCTCGCGAAATACAAGGTCTTTCCATTCGGGTGAATAAATACAAACTTCTCATCGTCTTCTGTATTGATGATCTTACCGAGGTTCTTCGGATTCGACCACTTCTCGCCTTTCTTATACGACACATAAATATCGCCTTGGCCAAGCCCTTCCGGACGTTCACTGATGAAGTACAATGTATTTCCATCCGCAGTCATACTCACTGACGATTCGAAATAAGATGTATTGATCGGACGAGGCATGCGCTCGGCAGCGTACCACTTGTTTTCAGAAGCACTCTTCTTCGAAAAGAAAATTTCTCCTGTCGTGGTCACTGTGTTCTTGTAAACATACACGCCGCTTCCATCAGGAAAAACACTTAACACCGCATCGTAAGTATTGGTATTCACATCACCTGGAAGGGGTTCACTATCCGACCATTTTCCAGCACCTTCATCATACGTAGAATAGTAGATGTCTTCAAAGAATTTATAATCGCCCTTCTTGTCAATCTCTCCACCTTTGGTATCACTTCTTCTTGAAGTGAACACCAAGAATTTTCCATCTGCAGTAATACATGGTGTGTACTCTTCAAAACGAGTATTGATAGCCTCTCCCATGTTTTCTACTTTCACATCTACAGGCTTTGCCATCATCACTTTCGCAAAATTGCATTCCTTCACATACTTCACTGCAAGCTCCTTCTCATAAGTGTTTCCGCGGGTTTTATCAATATACTTTTGAAAATACGAAATCGCTTTATCAAGATCTGCTACGCGATGATAAATCTGGCCGTAGAAGAAATCTGTAGTGGTTGTTACTTCCGCATTCAATGCCACTGCCTTGTTGAGATACTCTAGTGCTAGATTATATTTCTTCAAATTGTAGTGACATTCTGCAATTCCATAATGCGCTGTTGCATTTGTAGGATCAGTATCCAAAACCTCACGGTAAATAGTGAGGGCTCCGCGCATGTTGTTCTCATTGAACTCGTGCTTGGCTGCCACGATTTTAACGGCATTGGATGTTTGTCCGAAAAGGCCTGTGCCTGTTGTATCCGTTTGGGCTTGTGAAGCGATGTTCAGAAGGAAAAGGGCAGTAAGTGTGAGAAATGATGATAATTTCATAAAATAAATAATAGCTGAGATAAAAGTAAGCAATTTTGCAATCTTCTACCTTTGCTATCTAAAATTACGCCATTGAAATCGACCACCGAAAGTAGCAGTCGCTACGACCATTTGGAAAACATGAGTGTTGCTGAGATTCTCAGCAATATCAATCGTGAAGATCAAACCGTACCACTCGCGGTGGAAAAGGCTTTGGGCGCGATCGAGCAGCTCGTTTCGCAAATTGTTCCAAGAATGAAACAAGGCGGTCGATTATTCTACATGGGGGCCGGCACCAGCGGTCGACTCGGCATCCTCGATGCATCGGAGTGTCCGCCTACCTTTGGAGTAGAACATGGACTCGTGGTAGGACTCATCGCCGGCGGCGATAAAGCCATTCGATATCCCGTAGAAAACGCTGAAGACAGCACCACACAAGGCTGGCAGGACTTGCAAGGTTTTGAGATCAATGATAAAGATACTGTAATCGGTATTGCGGCCTCAGGCACCACGCCCTACGTGATCCACGCGGTCAATAAATGCAAAGAACAAAATATCCTCACGGGATGTATTACGTGCAATCAAGGTTCGCCCCTCGCTCAAGCAGTTGATATTCCAATTGAAGTGGTGGTCGGACCCGAGTTTGTGACCGGCAGCACCCGCATGAAAAGTGGTACCGCACAAAAACTAGTACTCAATATGATTTCTACCTCCATTATGATCCAACTCGGTAGAGTAAAAGGAAATAAAATGGTAGATATGCAATTGAGCAATCATAAACTCGTCAATAGAGGCACACGAATGGTCATGGAGCAAACTGGACTCGATGAACAGGCGGCACAAGAATTATTATTAAAACATGGAAGCGTTCGCAACGCTGTCGATCACTTCCAATCGAAATAGACCGATGCACGATTTAGAACCATATTACAACTGGCGCGAATTATACATTTCAAGCGAAGATCCTTTCTCTCCATTTTATGAAAGAGAATATTCGGAATTTGAATTTTCAGATAAAATCTACAACCACTACATCCATCCACAATGGGATAGTTTTGGTAGTCAAACCCTCTTCATCAAAGTCATCTTTGCAGATTATGACGATGGCTTCGCAATCATCGAAATGATGGGCGAATGGAATGATTTATTGTACAATGACATCATGCTCTTAAAGCGAGATATCGTTGAACACTTGATGCATCATGGAATCACTAAATTCATTTTAATTGGAGAAAATATTCTCAACTTCCACAGCAGCGACGATTGTTACTACGAGGAATGGTTTGAGGAAGTAACCGGTGAAGATGGATGGATCGCCCTTTTAAATGTACGCGATCACGTACTAGAAGATTTTCAAGCCGCCAACATCGACAGCTATTTCGTGCTAGGCGGCAAGCTCAACGAAACCAAATGGCGCACCCTCTCCCCCGACCAACTCTTCGAACAAGTCGAGTCGAATGTGATGAGAAGAATACAATAACAGAGGACAGAGGACAGAGGACAGAGGATATGGATATGGACAGAGGATAGAGGATATGGACAGAGGATATGGACATCCGCTTCTCCATATCCGCTTCTCCGCTTCTCCTCACTCCTCTCTCCTCTCGCCGCGCATCATCTCTCTTTTGCCGGGGGGGCCGGGGAGTCTTTCCATTTTGAAGCCGACGCTTTGCATGTCGCGGCGCACTTGGCCTTTGGCGCAGTAGGTGACCAACATTCCTCCGGGGACCAAGCATTTGTATAGCTTATCAAATATCTCTAGGGTCCACATATCGGGCTGGGCGCGGGGTCCGAAGGCGTCGTAATAAACGATGTCATATTTCTGTTCTAACACCGCATTTTGAACACTGACTTCTTCTTTTTTCAAATGAAAAAATTCAGTGACCTTTTCCATTTTATCCCATGACACATCGTGCAGTTTTTTGAAGACTTCCACCGAGTGTCCGCCGAGTGTTTTCTCATCTCCATAATCCGCCATGAGAGCGGCTTCTAGGGGAAATGTTTCGAGGCTGTGGAAATGAATTTCCCTTTGATGTGCTTGCGCAAAAGAAGCGGTCAGTAGCGCATTCAAACCCGTGCCGAATCCAACTTCTAATACATGAATCACTGGGCGATCCGAAACAATCTTTTCGAGTCCTTGTTGAATGAATACATATTGCGATTCCTGAAGGGCTCCGTGCCTTGAATGATAGGTCTCATCCAATGATGAAAGATATAAAGAATGTGAACCGTCGGCCGTAGTGATGATTTCAGGTTGAATAGTATGTTTATTCATAAGACAAATGTATAATTTAGCAGCACTAATACAGAATAGTATATGGCGAAGAAACAAAGTTCTACCGGAAACAAAAAAGAAAGCAAAAAAGGCTCTATTCTCACTTCAAATTCATTGAAGTTTCTTGAGAGCTATATAAACAACGCTTCACCTACTGGGTTCGAAAGCCCTGGACAACAACTTTGGTTGGACTACATTCGTCCATACATCGATACACATATTGTGGACACCTATGGCACTGTAGTAGGCGTTATTAATCCAGATGCAAAATATAAAGTGGTAGTAGAAGCACATGCGGATGAAATCGCGTGGTTCGTTCACTACATCACAGGAGATGGATTCATCTACCTCCGCCGCAACGGTGGTTCTGATCACATGATCGCTCCAAGTAAGCGCGTAAACATCCACACCGACAAAGGCATCGTAAAGGGTGTGTTTGGATGGCCAGCGATTCACACACGCACTGCGGAAAAAGAAGAAACTCCATCGATGAAAAATATCTTCTTAGAAGTAGGTGCTACTTCTCGTGAAGAAGTGGAAAAGATGGGTATTCATGTAGGTTGTGTGGTGACGTTTGATGATGAGTTTGCGATCCTAAACGACCGCTACTACATGGGCCGCGCACTCGACAACCGCATCGGCGGATTCATGATTGCTGAAGTAGCAAGAATGCTGAAGGAGAATAAAGACAAACTTCCATTCGGAGTTTATTTCACTAACTCTGTACAAGAAGAGATTGGATTGCGTGGCGCTGAAATGATTGCACACCGCATTCAACCAGATGTTGCGATTGTCACAGACGTTTGTCACGACTCACAAACGCCAATGATGAGCAAGATTGTAAATGGTGATTTGGCTTGCGGTAAAGGTCCTGTATTGAGCTATGGTCCTGCTGTACAGAACAACCTATTGAAGCACATTATTCAAGCTGCGGATAAAAACAACATCGCTATCCAACGTCAAGCGGCTTCTAGAAGCACAGGTACAGATACTGATGCATTCGCATATAGCAATGCAGGTGTTGCAAGTGCATTGATTTCATTGCCATTGCGCTATATGCACACTACAGTTGAAATGGTGCACAAAGAAGACGTAGAAAACGTAATTAAATTGATCTACCATTCTTTGAAGTCCATCAAGAACAATCAAGATTGGAGATACATTAAATAAGCATTACAGAACAATCTGCTCGATAGACTTTTTCAATTGATAAACATCGAGCGGCTTTTCTAAGACACGATGAACGCGCGGGGTATTCTCCGCGCGTTTTATATCATTACGATCGATTGTGCTAGATAGCATAAAGACATAAAACTTATCTGTGAGTGTAGAATCCAATTCGTTGAATTGATCCATGCATTGAAAACCTGTGAGACCAGGCATCATAATGTCGAGAAGTACCACATTTTTCTGAGCCATCCAGCGAGCAGGATCTGCTTGAATTTTTGTAAGAAACTCAGTGCCGCTTGAATACACCACTACTTCTCCGCCAATTTCCGCCAACTGCAGCAACTTTGTGTTAACTGCAATATCAATATCATTATCATCCACTAGGTGTATTACCAACTGCCTCATGCTTTATTAGGAATTTCGATTGTAAATGTTGTGAATTCATTTGGTGCAGACGCTACACTGATCTTTCCTCCCATCTTGCTCACCGCTTCACGCACCAAATATAGTCCAACTCCTATGCCCGGACTCTTCGTCGTTTTTTGCGCAAAAATTTCTTCTACGCTTTTTAGAACATCTATGTGCATTCCAATTCCATTGTCCGTAAAACGGAGCAATAACTTATCTGCATTCTGAACCACATGAATATCAATGGTTTTATCCATTTTATTCGGATCATGGAATTTAATTGCATTCGCTAAAAGATTGCCTAATACAATTCTTAAACGATATGCATCACCATTAAAATCAGCGCTTGAATTAATATCTTTTGTGATTTTGATCTTGTCTGCATCTTCATAAACGGCATACTGATCAATGATCAAATTAATCAATTCATCCATATTCACACGTTGCACACTTTCGTCGCTGCGAATATTTTGATAGTAGTGGATGATGTTTTGTACAAATGCATCAAGCTTCGTGGTGCTCTTCTCTATCATCTCCAAATAGCCCATTGCTTTTGGATCTAATCCTTCCAACTTGGCTAATTGTATCACTCCTTTAATCGATACAAGTGGAGCTCGTAAGTCGTGCGATGCACTGTATATGAATTTCTCAAGATCAGAATTAGCTTGAACCAATTCATCGTTCTTGGTTTCAATTTCTTTTTTGGTAAAAAATTTATCGAAAGCATTTTCGATACAAATCTTCAAATCGTTTTCGTCCCAAGGTTTGGTGACATATCGATAGACCCCCCCTTTGTTGATGGCATCAATAACTGCTTCGATGTCCGCATATCCTGTCACTAGCACTCTTACAGCATCTGGAAAATCGGTTCGTGTCAATTCAAAAAATTCGACACCACTGATATCAGGCATTTTTTGGTCGGAAAGAATTACTTGAATTTCCTGCTCATTGAGAATCTGAACAGCCTCCTGAGGCGACGTAGTCGTATGTACTTCATAGTCTCTTCTAAATAGAGCCTTGAATGCCACGAGGTTGTTCTCCTCGTCGTCTAGGTATAGTATTCTTTTAGTATCCGACATGGTCGGGAAGATAAGGTTAAACGATGAATCGGGGTAAATGTATGATAAACTTTGTTCCGCTTCCTACTTCACTCACTACTTCTATTTGGCCTTTGTGCTCCTCTACAATTCCCATCACAATTGAAAGACCTAAACCGGTTCCCTCACCAACTCCTTTGGTAGTAAAAAACGGATCGAAAATTTTATCTTTTATCTCTTTTGGAATTCCACAACCATTGTCTGAAATCTCCACTCGCACTGACTTTTCTTGCACTGAGCTCTTCACTTCAATCACGCGATCAGTAACGCTTCGACCGGGTTGATCTGTTGCCGCAACCGCGTTTGAAATAATATTCATAAACACCTGATTCAACTTCCCTGGGAAGCACATGATCTCAGGCATCTCTTGATTTAGTTCTTTTACAATGGTCACATTGCCCTTGGTCATACTCTTCAATACCACCAACGTGCTATTGATGCAGTCGTTGACATTGCTCGAAACCAATGTGTCTCTATCCATACGCGAGAACACTCTCAAACCTCGCACGATTTCCGCTGTGCGGCGCGCTCCTTCTTCGATACCGGACAAGAGTTGATTAACCTCTGTCTTCAAATAAGGAATGTCCAAACGCTTCATCTTCGCCTTCAATTCAGGAAGCTTTTCCTTGAATTGTGATTCATCTTCTATGGCTGAATATTCATTCAATACTTCCAAAATATCTTCGACATCTCGCTTCAATGGTTGAACGTTAGAAGAAACGAAGTTGATCGGGTTATTAATTTCATGGGCAATACCCGCGGTCATTTGACCCAATGATGCAAGCTTTTCCGCTTCTACCAGTTGGTTTTGTGTCAACTTCAAATTTTGAAGCGTAGTGCTCAACTCTTCGTTAGCTACTTCAAGATCTATCGTGCGTTCATGCACCTTTAATTCCAGTTGCACATTTTGCTCTTCGATGAGTCGTTGGTTTTCCGACATCACCGTGATCATTTTCTGCTGCGATTCGTCTTTCTCTTTTTTGAATTGGTTGATTCGATCCGCGAGTGCGAATGATAGCAACACGGTCTCTAACGCACTACCAATCGGCAATCCGTAATTGCTCAAATTATTAAATGGAATGACTCCGAAATTTCTCAAGGCGAAAAGTGTTACACCCGCAAGGAAAATGACCCATGCAACTAAGAAGAATTTCGCAGGGCGATATCCTTTGTAAGCAGCCTTACCCGCTGAATACACCAGAATCAATGCAGATGCTGCATTGAAATCCAGCAATACGTAACTCAAATTAATTTTTCCAATAAATGCACTCACCAAGGCTACGCCGTACAATCCCATGTAGAAGAGCAATGCTTTGTCGACATAGGGAGTGAATTTTTTTGTTTGTATAAAATGGCGAGAGAAGATCACCGTGGTAATACCGCTCAATGCCGGCACCACTACACTACTCAGCGCGGCCAGTTGGGCACTATCAGGCCACAAATACTTTGCTGCGTATCCATTCAACACCAATTGGGTAAGCCCCACCGTGAGGATGTAGGCCACATAATACAAGTAAACTTTATCGCGTACAGTTAAATAGACAAATAGATTATAGATAAGCATTACCAACACACAACCTAAATAAAGGCCGTAAAACAGTTCTTTACGTGATTGCTCTGCATTGATATATCGCTCCGTTCCCAGCTTAACAGGAAAAACCATTTGCTCGCCGGTTTTAATCCTTGCTAAAAAGGTCGAAGATTGGTTGGGTTGAATAAACAATTGAAAATTCACGCCAGGGTGATCTGAACCTCTTTCTGTATGTGATATTTTTTCCCCACTAGAAACGATGAGGCGAGGCTCTTTATCGATAACGTAAATGTCGATTTCATCCAACATGGGATTATCGACAAATCCAGAAATGAAGTAATCTTTCGATTCATTCTTCACTGTAAACTTTAAGTAGACACTTCCATCTTTCGCTCCCAGATTGGGAACTTTCTTGGCAAGCATTTCATACTCCTTCGATGCGATGATGGTTGGAATATCTGTAGATGTGCCCTTATACAACGCAAATTCATCCAAAACAAAGTTGGATCCTTTGAAAGAATTGACTTGAGAAAAAAGGGGAATACTTGATAATAAGGATAGCACTAACCATCCTAAGGCTAGGATAAGTTTAGATTTCGAGGCTATAGTGTACTTCAATAGGGTTGGTTTTTCCGACATCCTCTGCGGTGATTTGTGATGGATTTGTACGCAGATTAAAGATAAAGGTTCTCTCCGCCTCAGAAGCGTTGTTCATGAGCCTTACATCGTCTTGGAAGGTCACGATGGCCACCTGCTTTTCGCTAGGATATGGCAATACGCCATCGGTGCCTAATTCCTTCATTTTCAAAAAACCAAAACTCGCAGCCATGCGATAAGTGTAGGGGCTGCAAAGAGCAAACATGCTCTTAATGTTGAGTGAGCCTGCCACTGCGAATGCGCAACGAATACTGAAGGTGCTACCTATTCCCATACCCGCTACCACTGCGCTATTCCAAAGGCCACAGATTTCTGCTGTTCCCTCTGCTCTCAATCCCTTTACCACCTCATAAATACGCGGCTCTAAATAACCAATAGCCGATTCCAAGGGCAATTGAATCTCGGGAGTAGAGATTTGAATACGCGCCCCGCCGTAAGATTGGGTTCCATCCAACGACTCTACTAGAACAACATAACAATTGGGATCTTCGATCCAGGATGGATTAGCGCTGGTCAATTTCAATCCGTAACTCGAAAGAACTTCTGAGTGTCCTTGGTGAAATTTTACGCTTGAGGGAATATCATCGGGTGCACAAAATGCTCTGATCCGAATCTTTTCCGGACGCGCCACTTTACGAGTTTCCTCCAAATATTTATTGATTAATAATTGACGGGACATCGACATAAATACGGTCGGATTTAATCGGTTCTTTTAATAAAATCATTCTCGAGGTCATGGTCACTACGGCTCCACCAAGCGCAACATCAGAGCCCAATTGCGGCCATGTTGTGATGGTCTTCCCCACTTCAGCTAAACTCATTTTTCCTCGTTCTGAAATCTTTGTTATATCCATGAATTGAAATAACAATTCACGTTTCTGTTGCTCATTCAATTCATCAGCCTCGAGCAACTCCTTGCTGATTCTATCGTGCAGAATGGGATAATTTCTATCCACATCATAACGCTCAATATCGAGAATGCCGCGGTCGCTAAGTTCCATCACAACAGGTATTCCAAGCGGCTGACATTTTTTTCTTATCAGTAATTTAATATCCGGACTATCACATTCCTCCACCACTAAATCCAATCCTCCATCTGATGTGAGATAATCCATGATGTTGGATCGTGTGATTCCATCGAGGTATAATTTCACCTTGATGAAAGGATCTATTTCCGCAATCTCTCGCTTCACGATTTCGGCTTTCATCAATCCGATGTGCTGCGCCCCGGTTCGAAGGCGATTCATATTGCTTAGCTCCAATGTATCGAAGTCTGCCAATCGAATTTCACCCGCAATGCGCTCGAGTGCAATGGTCATTGCAACGGATTGTCCCACGCTCAAGCCCACAACACCCACTTTCTTTTTGCGCAAAATTTCTTGTTCCTCAAGAGTGATTTTATAGGCGTTGCGAATGGTTCGCACTCTCACAAAATCATCTTCATCCAACAGATGAACAAGCGTATTGCGCCAAGGGTAATATACCCAAACACCAAACGCGTCCTCGCTTTGACCCGCAAGCTTTTCCGTGATTTTTACCGAATATTCCTCCTCTGAAAGTTTGGTAGAAGGATTTTCTAATTTGACTAAATCTTTCAGCTGCTGCTGAATGGTGTTAACCACCATGCATTCAGGATGCTTTGAAAGCAACTCACTCAATGCTAATTGATCGGTTTCATTTTTCAAATAAAAAAACTGCACATCGCTTCCAGTAGGAGCAATAGATGCACGATTTTTTAAGTGAGTTGAAATCTCCCCGGTCATAAGTAACACTTGTCAATTTTAGAATGTATAAAGCTACAACCTCCTTTGGTAAAGGGAGGGGAGGCACAAATGCTTTATTAACATGAAAAGGTGAATAGAATCAACCGTTTCCGACCTAATATTGCAACGATGATTCAGTACGTCAAATCTTTCGACCAACGCATACAACTCGCATATCGAACTTACGGTTCGGGCGATGAATGCATCTTGGCCTTTCATGGCTTTGGTCATCCAAAAGAAGATTGGGCATTCATTGAATCGGAAATTCCAGCCCATCAACGACTGATTGCCATTGACGTGATAGGACATGGCGAATCCTTTTTCCCAGAAGAAAGATTAAAAAATCAGCCCCTCCAAAAAGAAGAATGGAAACAATTAATTGATGCAATTTTAATTCAGGAAAAAATAGACCGATTTCACCTAGCCGGTTATAGCTTGGGCGGACGCATCTCGATGGTGACCGCCGAATTATTTCCCGAAAAAATAAAATCAATGCTTCTGTTCTCCCCAGATGGATTGCATAAATCGGTGTTCTTTCGCTTCGCAAATGAATGGGCCCTCGGCCGCATCCTGTTTCGTTGGCTCTTGACGCAAGTTCCCCTTGTTGTCAAAATCGTAAAACTCATCGGCAAGACCAGATTGGTTCCCGCAACGAAAATCAAGTTTGTACTCTACCAATTAGAAAACAAAGATCGACTCGATAAAGTGAAGATCGTTTGGGCAGCACTTTCAAAGCTTTGGCCAGATTTTAACCGGGTTTTTGTAAAAAATACAATAAGTAGAAAAAATACCATCGCCTTCGGAAAGCACGATCCCATCATCCTTCCAGCGTATGGCAAGGCAGTTAGAAATTATCCTGTAAAAATTGAAATCCTTCCGCTCGGACACCGAACGTTGAAGAAAGAAGGAATTGATTTTTTGAAAAAATTAAATCATTGGCCGATGACCGAATGATCATTCGGGTGTTGCGGTGTACTTTCTCCACTTTTCTAAAACCTCCGACATATCATCGGGAAGGGCTTTTTCAAACTTCATCCACTCGCCTGTTGTCGGGTGCTCAAACTCCAGCGATCGCGCGTGCAGCGCCTGTCTCGGAAGGATCTCAAAGCAATTTTGCACAAACTGTTTGTACTTCGCAAACGTAGTTCCCTTCAATACTTTATCGCCGCCATATTCCGGGTCACCAAAGAGCGTATGCCCTTTGTATTTCATGTGTACCCGAATCTGATGCGTACGGCCTGTTTCCAATTTACACTCCACCAAGGTGACATAGCCGAATCGCTCCAACACTTTGTAATGTGTCACAGCATGCTTTCCATATTCTCCATTCGGAAATACGGTAAATACTTTTCGATCTTGTAAGCTTCTTCCAGTATGGCCGATGATGGTGCCATCGGTCTCAATGTCGCCCCAGACAATGGCTACATAACGACGCTCGATGGTGCGATCGAAAAATTGCTTGGATAAATGTGTCAGTGAATGATCGGTCTTCGCGATGACCATGATACCGGTGGTCAATTTATCCAATCGATGCACCAGACCTGGACGCGGCACACCGTTCGAACTATTCTTCGGCAACTGATCGAAGTGATACATCAATGCATTGACAAGCGTGCCGGTGTAATTGCCGTGGCCAGGATGAACCACGATGCCCGCTTGTTTATTCAAGATGAGTATTTCATCATCTTCATATAAAATCTCAATTGGAATATCCTGTGGGATCAACTCTATTTCCCGCACCGGATAAGGCAGTTCAATGGTAATCACATCACGCGGCTTGACCTTATAACTGCTTTTTACGGGAACATTATTGACCTTCACGAAACCGTCGTCGCACGCATCTTGAATGCGCGTGCGGGAAGTTTTTTCTAAACGATCTACAAGAAACTTATCTAATCGAACAAGGCCTTGACCTCCATCTGCTACGATGCGATGATGTTCAAATAACTCATCATCGTTCTCTAATTCGGGGAGGTCTTCGTCTTTCATTTTAGATTAATGAATCATCAATTTTTCTCGAGAAACAACATTGTCTCCATCCTTCACCACAAGCAAATACGTACCACGAGAAAAATCATTCACCGAAAGTTCTACGGTTGATTGTCCGCTCGAACGATCACGGTACACTTCTCTTCCAGCTAAATCAAATATCGAAATATCGAGCGGACGTTCGGTCGAGAGTCCATCGATGCGCACGTTGTCTGTAGCGGGATTCGGATAAATATTCAAATCCAACATTGCGATTTCTTCTACTCCCACCGGACCTGTTTTCGCAGCTCTAAACACGGGGCGCACCATCAATGAACCTGTTATTTGCGACTGCAGCCAATTGCCATTGAAGAGCTTGTAGAAAAGCTTTCCAGTATTGTTATCAATGTTCTTGTCGTTACCTACATTGTATCTCACAAAAGAACTCTGCACCCATCCCACATAGAATGTTCCACTCACTACAACGGTATCATCAAAAGGATAGTAGGTAAAAAGATCATAACCATCTTGATAATACTGTGGATTATAAGATGTAAAATTCTCGATGATCTCAGAACCTGGCTGACCACCCGCATCATTCCAAACACGCAGCACGAATGAATTGGCAGATGGATTATATCCTGATGGTGTCCAGTGAACATATATACCGAGCAATGTATCCTGAATAGCAGATTGGAAGCGGTAAGCCACTTGTGCGCCCGCGCCCTCTATGGTGAATGCACGCTCTGCGCTGCCATCATCGTAGGCATAGTAATTTATAAACTTCTGCTCGAAGCACGTGGTATCATTCTGAGGATAGGCATCCGTTGGATTGTGGTACACACAAAAGTTGAATGTCGCACAACTATCATTCACCGTTGGTTCGAAAATCAAATTGTTGAGATTGCCCGTGCGCACGATTTCTTGAAAGCCATTGTCATTGACGTTTAGATCTTGTCCGGGGAAATTCTGCGACGCTTGGTCCTCGTAGCGCAACTTCCAGCCCGATGCGATGTTTTCGGTCGGACCTAAATTATTCTGATAAAACGTAAAGTTATCTGCCATGAACGCCTGCGGGTCCGACTGATAGTGGTTCCAAGGCATGGACGTGTACACATTCAACAACGTATTGATGGGGTATTGCTGTGCCACATCATCGTACACAAAATTTTCTGGATCGATGTTCTGATCGAGTATCACATAGTCGATGTGCCAGTGATCCCAGTTGCCGCTGAGGGTAGAATGATTTCTAAAACGGAATTGAAATCCATCTAAGAAAAATTCAGGTCCAACAATCGGAATAAATACGCGTGTAAAACCTTCTGTGTTCTCACCCGCTTTCGCCCACTTCTGAAACCATTGTCCTTGGCCGAAAGGCGAATAAAAATCGAGGTACAATGAATCTTCTTCTTCCGGTGCGTTTCCTTCTCCTTGACCTTGGTAGTGAAATACGAGATAGAGATTGTCCACTTCCGAATAACCGCTCAAATCAATCTTCATCGAAGTGAGCGTGTCTGCAAATCCTTCATCAAATTCATCCACGAAATTGTAGGGATATCCTGTTTCGTCCATTCCATCGAGGGTCGCCACACCGATGCTCAGTGGACTTACTGCAAACGTATTGTTGATGCGTGCTTTCTGATCTACCCAACGTTGCCATGATACAGGAATCGTGGGGTCATTGGTAGGCAATGAATAGCGTGAAAAATCGTCGAAAAATGGAATCGCCAATGATGCCTCACCGCCTCTATCAGAACGCTCACCGAGGTCGCGCTCCAATTTATATTGCATGTTTTTATAAGGATCAAAAAACAGGAAGGTCTCTGAAACCTGCGCCTGGCTAATAAAGCCAGTTATTGTAAAAACTACAAAAAGGGTAAGGGATATACAATACTTCATGCTCGGTATGTGGTTAAGGGCCATCTACTGGGTCCGTGGTGCAAGGCGTATTGAAGAGCTTGAAGTCAACAATTTTTCCAGCTTGTACACCTGGAGCTTCAGGATCAAACGGCGGGTCTTGTTCGCAGATGCGCCCAACGGCAGAATCCGCCGAAGATTGTACATCATACATAAAAAACGCCTGCCCCATTAAATTCAATGTGTCCAGTCTGGTCATGGCTTCGCTGTAAGATAAGCCGACCAAGTTTGGTATTCTTACCAATTGATCTACCGCTGTCCCTACTGTGAGCACTACTTTATTACCGCGTGGAATCTTATCGCCCGGACGCACTTTCTTCCCTTTGTAAGTGATGCTGATCACCGCGCCCACCATGCTGTTGTTCGGAACATACTTCGTATCGAACTCGATGCCTTTGTTCTTTAGCTTGATAATCGCCACTTGTGCGAAGTCGCCTTCTTTGATGTTGATGGTTTCTTGCGGTGGCTCGATGCGATAAACAGTCACAAAAACTTGACGACCTTCTTTCACTTTTGATTCAGGTGCTGGGTTTTGTTCCAAGATGGTTCCACCCTTTGCATCCTTCACGAATACACTATCCACCACAAGGAATGTCAAGTCCATATCTGCAAGCACTTGCTCTGCTTCTGCAGCGGTCATACCTTTCAAATCAGGAACGGATACCTGCTGGCCATGATCGGTGTACCACCATAGAAATACCCATGATACAATCAGCACCACGAGGTAAATTCCTATAATGCGCATCACGATCTTGCGCCCTTCTTTGGACTTGATATATCCGAAAAAACTCATAAGCGATAAGCGTTATTTTGCTAACTCGTCAGCGATAGCATTGTCGTAAAGATGACGCATGTCTTCGATAAATCCAAAATTGTCTTCATCAACATTGATACGCCCTTTCGTTACGTGACCTAACAACATTACTGGAACATTATTTTCAGCCACGAAATCCAAGAACTCATCTTCGTAATCTTCTACGACGGTTACTACGATTCTGCTTTGAGATTCACCGAACAAGAAAGCATCTCTTCTGATTTCGCTATCAGTGACGATATCGAATCCAAGACCGTTTGGAAGTCCCATTTCTACAAGCGTTACGAAGAGACCGCCATCGCTTACATCGTGCGCTGCACTGATGTAATTGTTGCGAATCAAGCCTTTCATACAATCTTGCAATTTGAACTCCGCCTCCAAGTTGAACATCGGTGCTGGAGAGTTTTTCACTCCATGAATAGAATATAAATATTCGCTTGAGTTGATGTCTTCAAAATTTTCACCCAACAAATAAATCAAATCGCCTTTGTATTTGAAATCAAGTGTGGTTTGAAGCGACTTGTCTTTCAATACTCCAATCATACCGATGGTCGGTGTTGGGAATACGGGACGAGCGCTGCCGTCTTCGTTGACTGTTTGGTTGTAGAAGCTCACGTTACCGCCCGTTACAGGAGTTTGGAATTTCGTGCATGCAGCACTCATTCCTTTGATCGCACCTACAAACTGCCAGTAAACTTCTGGGTTGTATGGGTTACCGAAATTCAAACAGTTGGTGATCGCCGAAGGCTCACCACCGCTGCACACGATATTACGCGCAGCTTCCGCTACAGCGATCATCGTTCCGATTTCTGGATCTGCATTTACATAACGGCCGTTGCAATCTACTGTGAGTGCAAGGGCCTTGTTGGAATCCTTGATATTGACAATTGCTGCATCGCTAGGCTTGTTGGTAGACATATTCACAGTACCTACCATAGAGTCGTACTGCTCATAGATCCAACGCTTCGAACAGATGTTGTGATGAGCCACGAGTTGACGTGCGATCACCACCAGATCTTTTGGTTCTTTGATGCTGCTGATGTTAAACTTCTTTGCTTCTTTATAATAAGCAGGCTCTTTGTATTCACGCTCGTAAACAGGAGCGCCGCCACCGAGCACGAGGCTCTTCGCAGGAATATCGCTCACCAATTCACCATTCATGAAATAACGCACTGAAGGACCTTTGGTCACTACACCGATTTCTTCTGCGTGTAGATCCCACTTTTCGAAGATCGCTTCTACTTCCTTCTCGCGTCCTTTCTTCACCACGATCAACATACGCTCTTGGCTTTCTGAAAGAAGAATTTCGAACGGAAGCATTCCCGCTTGACGCGTTGGTACGCGGTCGAGATGAATGTCCATTCCTACATTACCGCCTGCGCTCATTTCAGAAGTACTGCAAGTGATCCCCGCAGCACCCATGTCTTGCATACCAGCGATGATGTCCGTCTTTGCCAATTCAAGTGTCGCTTCCAACAAGAGTTTCTCTTGGAATGGATCTCCTACTTGAACGCTTGGAAGATCCTTAGCAGATTCTTCCGTAATATCTTTTGATGCGAATGATGCACCTTTGATTCCGTCTTTACCAGTAGCTGAACCCACGATATACACTGGGTTTCCGACTCCTTGTGCTTTTGATGAAATGATCTCGCCCGTCTTTACAAGACCGACAGACATTGCATTTACCAATGGGTTGGCTTGATAGCTCTCATCGAAATACACCTCGCCGCCCACTGTTGGGATACCGAAAGCATTTCCATAATCACCGATACCTTTCACCACACCCGATAGCAACCACTTGGTGCGAGGGTGTTCGAGTTTACCGAAGCGAAGCGAATTGAGCTGAGCGATCGGACGTGCGCCCATCGTGAAGATATCACGGTTGATACCACCCACACCCGTTGCAGCGCCTTGGTATGGCTCGAGTGCAGAAGGGTGATTGTGCGATTCGATTTTGAAAGCACAACCCCAACCATCTCCGATATCTACCAGACCAGCGTTTTCTTCACCTGCTTTTACAAGCATGTGAGGACCGTCTTTCGGCAATGTTTTGAGCCATTTGATAGAATTCTTGTACGAGCAATGCTCCGACCACATGACAGAATAAACACACATTTCTGTGAAGTTGGGAGTGCGGCCAAGAATTTCTTTGATTTTATCAAACTCATCGGCGCGAAGCCCCATATCCTGCGCCTGTTCGAGTGTAGCCGGCGCTAGTGCTGAATTCAAGTTCATCTACTGCTGATTTTATTCGCGCAAATATAGTGAAAGCAAGGTGGTCTCAAATCCGAGGATTTCCACCATCCATCCACAGAAATATCTACGTAATATTGTGGTATGATAAAGCATCCATGGCACGAAGTAGAACACGACTTCGACAAGCAAAAAGCCCAAGTAAAGGGCATTATAGAGATTTCACAAGGCAGCAAGGCGAAATACGAAGTAGATAAAAAGAGCGGACTCTTGAAGCTCGACCGCGTGGTATTCGCGGCCTTCCATTACCCGATCAATTACGGATTCATTCCACAAACACTGGGCGAAGACGGCGATCCATTGGATATTCTAGTGCTTTCACAAATTGCCATTCAACCCTTGTGTTTGGTAAAGACCAAAGTGATTGGTTATATGGAAATGTTGGATTCGGGCGAGAAAGATGAAAAGATCATTGCCGTAGCAGAAGGCGATATGAGTGTATCGCACATCAACTCGATTGATGAATTGCCCGAGAATTTTAAATCAGAGCTCAAGCACTTTTTCCAAGAGTACAAGACCTTGAGCAAAAAGCAAGTGATCGTCGATGAATTCTTGCCAGCGGCAGAGGCGATGGATATTATTGAACAGTGTATAGATCGATACAACCAAAAGTTTAAATGAACATAGTTTCGAAGTTGCCGCATGTGGGCACTACCATTTTCACCACCATGTCGGCGTTGGCTGTGGAGCACGGCGCATTGAATTTAGGACAAGGCTTTCCATCCTTTCCTGTTGATCCCGTGTGGGGCGATTTGGTGAAGAAGTACATTGATAAAGGATTGAATCAATATGCACCGATGCCCGGAGTACCCGAGTTGCGCCAGGCCATTGCCGGAAAAATTCAGCACACCTATCATCAGAGTGCCGATCCGAATACAGAGATCACCGTTACGGCCGGCGCTACGCAAGCCATTTTCACAGCCATCAATGCATTGGTGCATCCGGGCGATGAAGTGATTTTGTTTGCACCCGCGTATGATTGTTATGCGCCAGCGGTAGAGTTGGCGGGCGGTGTAGTGAAGTGGGTAGAACTCACCTTCCCGGAATACCAGATTCCATGGGATATTGTAAAAAATACAATAAGTGAGAAGACCCGAATGATTCTTATCAATCACCCGCACAACCCAACAGGAGCGAGCATTTCGAAAAGCGATATTGTAGCGTTAGAAGATCTCGTGCGTGGGACCAGTATTATCGTGTTGAGCGATGAAGTGTACGAGCATATTTTGTTTGATGGACGAGAGCATCACAGTGTATGGAAGAGAGATGAGTTGCGCGAGCGCAGCATAGCAGTTTATTCCTTCGGCAAAACCTTTCACCTCACCGGATGGAAGATGGGTTATGTAGTAGCGCGTCCGCATTTGATGGCCGAGTTTCGGAAAGTGCATCAGTACAATGTTTTTTCGTGCAATACCCCCATGCAGTATGCATTGGCCGAGTATTTAGCTACACCGTCGCATTATGAAGTGTTGCCGCATTTTTATCAAGAGAAGCGCGATTTGTTTTTGGAAAAAATAAATAACCCGTTGATCAAAGTCTTGCCCTGCGCCGGCACCTACTTCGCGCTTTTAGATTACAGCGCCATGAATCAGAACGACGATCTCTCCGAAGCCATCCGTTGGACCAAACACTACAAACTCACCACCATTCCGTGTTCTGTTTTCTATCCGAATAAAACAGATAATAAAGTTTTAAGGGTGTGTTTTGCGAAGGATGAACACACCTTACATAAGGGAGCAGAGGTGCTTTCAGAGATTGGGTGAAGTTGAGGAGTTGAGGAGTTGAGGCTATTTACTGTTTCACTATTTAATTGCTTCAATATTTCACTGCTTAGCTGAATTTGAAAAGTTTAGTTGAGCGGTGAAGTGGTGATAGATTGAAGCAGTGAAGAGTCCAAGTGCATAAGGAGTAATTTACTTCAAGCCAATAATTTCTCCAATTTCGTTTTCCACTTTTCCCAATCCTTCATTTCCTTCGCCTGAAGATCTAGAAATTTCTGAGAGTGATCGTGATGTATTAGATGACAAAGTTCATGTATGATTACGTACTCAATACAGCCTTTTGATGCTTTGATTAATTCAGGATTTAAAATGATTTTTCCTTTTGGCGTGCAACTTCCCCAGCGAGTTGGCATTTCACGAAGTACTATAGAGCTTGGTTCTACCTTATACTTTTTAAATTTATCAATTAATGGGGACGCGATGACATTAAATTTCGTGCGAGCTTGATGCAAATACCAATCATGAAGCAAACTCTGAACTCTTGATTTACTGGTTGCTGTTACTTCAATAAATTTGCCCTTTAATTTCACCGATTCTTCTTTACCAATTTTCACTTGTAAACGATACTGTCTCCCAAGATATAAATGGGTTTCTCCGGTTATATATTTTCGTTCAGTTGTCTTTGGCTGAAAGGAAAGAAAAAAGCTTTGTTGCTTAATTATCCAAGGTACTTTTTTTCCTATTTTTTCTTTGATTATTTCTATTGTGGTACCTGTTGGTGCTTTAACCAACACTTCCATATCTGGTCTTACCGTTATACCAAGTGATTTTCTGTCTGAATAAACTAAACGAAAATCTATTATTCTACTTCCAAATTGTATAGACGTTGTCATTATTTATAACGGATTTTAGCCACATCAATACAATCTTCTGCAATATTATCCATCTCTTGAAATGACAATTCCACATTGTATTTGTCTCTAACTTCATCAATTAGGTAGTCGCCAATTTCAATCACTAACTTTCCAGTGATGCTTGTTTTATGTTGCCAGTCAATAATTGGTTTTCCATTTTCCAAAACAGAATTTTGAATAAGGTCGTCAATTTGTAAAGCTGTCTGTGTTGCGACTTCATTTCGAATATTATTGTCTTGAATTTTCACTGACAATGCTTCAACTGTCAAACCATAAAAGGCTTTAGCAACTTCTCTTTCTTTCAATTGGTCTGGAATATCATTGTCAGTATGAGCCAAAACATTGTTCATGATGTCTTGAACTCTACTCAGGTATTGCGCTTCATTGATTCGCTTTGCTTCATAGTCGGCAATTGTTTCTTTAAGCATTTGCGAAAACTTTTTATAGAAAGCAGGATCTGCTTCCATTTTTTCAGTGATGTGCTTCGCTGTTCTGCTCGCAATCTTGTCTGCCTTAGCTGCTTTACCGGTGGTGTTTTCTACCTCTTGTTGAAATTTATCTTTATCGAAAATATTCACCAACTCTGTGATGGTTTCAATTTTCTCCGTTGTAATGTGTGTGTCAATTAGTTTTTGAATTTGTCCTTCATATTGTTTGTAGTCAATTTCATCGCTGTATCTTTCAACTACTGCTAAACGTAGTTTAAGAAACATCGTCAGATCGTCCTTATAACGATTGATAACCTTGTCTTCTACTTCCTTATGAAATTGTATAGATGATAATGCAAGTTTTAGACCTTTGGCAAAGGCTGCTAGCTTATCGTAAAACAAAACTCTAATGGCTTCATCTTTTAATAATTGCTGGTACGCTTCTGCATCACGTTTGTTAGCAATCGTTTTGAAAATACCCCAAAGATCTGAATGCTTTTGAGGTAGTTTTTTAATTTCGTCTGAAATGCTAATCATTGTTCCCGCCAAATCTTCGCTATCAAAATCCTCAAATGAAGAGTACAGCTGTAATGCATCATCTAAGTTTTCTATTACTCCATAATAGTCAATTATGTAGCCAAATTCCTTATCAGAATAAATTCTGTTTACCCTAGCAATTGCTTGTAAAAGTTTATGGCTTTGTAAATTTCTTGTGAGATATAAAACCGTATTTTTTGGTTCATCAAAACCCGTTAGCAACTTATCTACTACGATAATAATTTCTGGATCTCTCTGATTTTTAAAACGATTAATGATGTTCTTTTCATAGCTTTTTGAATTGCCATGCTCGTCCATCATTTTTTTCCAAAATTGTTTTTCCTTTTCTGTAGATTTCTCATAGGCGCTTTCTTCACCTTCTCTTTCGTCTATTGACGAGATCAACACTTCGCTGCTTACTATTCCTATTTCATCCAAATACTCTTTGTATTTAATCGCATTCACTTTTTTATCACAAACCAACTGACCTTTAAATGGTGTTTTTCCTTGCCAATTATCTCGAAAATGATAGCTTATGTCCCAAGCAATCATTCTCATTTTTTGCTCGGCTGAATTTAAGTGGTCAGTGCGTGCAAACTTTTTCTTGATATCTGCTTTTTGATATTCGGTTAATGGCTCTGAAACCATTCCAAAAAAGGTATCAATTGGACTTGCATTCACATCCTGTAATGCCAAACGTCCCTCATAAAGCAGTGGAACAACTGCTTTGTCTTTCACTGCCTGGTCAACGGTGTATGCATCAATAACACCTCCAAACTTTGCTGCAGTGCTTTTGTCTTTCTTGAAGAGTGGTGTTCCTGTCATAGCAATGAAACATGCATTCGGTAATGTTTTCTGCATGTCCACATTAAAAGTTCCATGCTGTGTTCGGTGCCCTTCATCTACCAAAACAAAAATATCGTGACTTTCTAAAGGGTTATCTATTTTCTTAACAGCTGCAACAAATTTGTTGATGATAGTTGTAACTACTGCATCGCTCTTGCTTTCCAGTAATTCTACCAGCCGCTGACCCGTGGTCGCATTTTCTACAAATTTGCCACATTTCCTAAATGTACTAGTGATTTGATTATCTAAATCGGTTCTATCTGTTACCAATACAATTTTAGGATTGTGAATGCTTGATTCCATCGCAATGGCTTGAGCCAGCATTACCATAGTCAAAGATTTTCCACTTCCTTGTGTATGCCAAATTACACCGCCCTTTCTTTTGCCACCTTCAACATTTTTAATACGTTGCATTGATTTTTTAATGGCAAAAAACTGCTGATAGCGAGCAACTTTTTTTTCGCCATTGTCAAACAAAACAAAATTGAAAACGATATCCATCAATCTTTCAGGAGAGCATAAGCCAAACAAATAATTGTCCTGCTCTGTTGGTAGAATTTCCTCCTGCTCTAATGCATCAAAGTATTGGCGAACGTATTTGAAACGGTCTGAAAATAATTGATCTTTTATTGAAACTGATAGTGGTTTGTTTTTAAGTCCATGTAGTTTGCGCTTGAAGTTGAGTTCGTCTTCATCGTTACCAAATTTTTCCTCCCACTTTGCCCAAAACTTTTCTGGTGTGGCGTTGGTAGCATAAGCAGCTTCTTGTGTGGCAATGCTTAAAGTAAGTTGTGAATAGACATACAAACTTCTGATTCCATCTTCTTGTTGATTACGCAAATGCTGACTGATAGCCTGTTTCAATGGCTCTTTCATGTCCGGTCGTTTGCACTCAATGATGCAAAGCGGAATACCATTTACAAACAAGACCAAATCGGGGCGGTAATGCTCTTTGCTGGTGCTTCGCATTACGCTGAATTCTTCGGTTACATGAAACACATTGTTGCTGACGTTTTTCCAGTCGATGTATTGTAGTGTAAAACTCTTTTTGTCGCCGTCTACGCTTTGTTCCAATGCTTGACCTAAAGTGAGCAGGTTGTATGCTTTTTCGCTGGCTGCAATGTAGCCATCGTTCATGGGCAGGTTTTTTAGAATCTGTATCCCATTTTCTATGTTTGCATCACTTATGTAGGTCGATTTAGTGGAACTTATCGTTTTCTCAGCATTGATTTCCTTCAATTGCTTTCTTAACACGTCCTCAAGCAACACATTTGTGGTTTTACCTGCTCTTTGCCTGTCTGCTTCTGCTGGACTCATATAGATATAACCCAAATTAACCAGCATTTGTATTGCAGGAATTTGACTTATATGATCTTCTTTGAAACTTGGTGTGTCCATTGTTCTGTCATTTCGTTTCTGTCATGTTTAGAAAAATGCAGTTTTCTATACATGTTGAGTTTGTCATGCGTAGGTTTGGGGTGTTTTCTATGCATGAAATCTCACTCATGGGTGATTTTTGACTGTTTTCTGCCTTTGATTCTGTCGTCATGAGTAGATTACATAATAATCTACCCATGACAAACCCTTCATAAGTAAATTCTACTTGTATTTGACGCTGACAATTACTTGTTGACATACTGTAAAAGGTTGTATAAATCTATGTTGTTTTTAGTGGTAGCTCCTTTCATCACGTCCAATGTACTGCGCGTAGCAGATGTTTTCTTTCGAATGGCTTTGGTTTCTAAATCGAAATCCAAAGGGAGTTGTGGAATTTTATTCGCCATGGCGCCTGTTTTTTGATTTTGTTTGATTTTCAAATAATGTGCTTACATTTGCAGCGCTCATTTTCCCATTTGGAAAAAGGAGTTTCGAGGCTCGATACATCCAGAAATGTACCGAGCCTTGCGCTTTTAATGTAGTTCCGGCAGCTTCTTTTTCATCAATTTCTTAATTTTCCTTTCTCCGTAATCCTTGTTCAAATAGTATGCTGTTAGAAGATAATAATCTTGTTGCGTACGTTGCGGATCCAATACAATTATGTATTTCTGCTCTTTATCATAAATGTAGGTTCTAATGATGTCCTTGCGTTTCTTTTGGTCTCTTTCTTCAACACTAAACACCTCAATATTTTCCTTTTTCCTTTCCTCCAGATGGTATTTCACCCAATGCAAGCGTTGCGACCTGTCCATTTCGAAAATCCGTCTTGGGTACTTCTTCCCATTTTCGTCTTCTGCTTCAATTTTTTCTGTGGTCAAGTGACGAAATAAAAGTACCATGGCAGGCTCTTCGCCTTTAATGGGTCGAATGGTTTTGGTTCTAAAGTTCAAACCAAGATTTTCTTCAATGTCTCTTTTGAAAATCCTTTGCAGAGATTCAGTTCTTTGTTGTTCGTTCAAATGACCTAGTTCCAATAGCTGCGGATATGTCTTTAATAAGTTTAATGGCATAACAACTATTTTAGGTCAATGAAAAACAGGTTAAACTTCTGATGGTCTTTTGGGGTTGAATGATTCAGCGGAAACTTGCTGTGCTGCTGAATTTTTTCGATGATTCTATTCTTGGCAATAACTGTATTCAAACCTCTCAAATGATACGACAGTGCACCGGTAATGATGTCGGTTAATTGCATTAACTCACTTTCATGCGAACGGATATTTTGAAGGTTGCGAACGGAAATAAAATTATTATTCAGAAAGTTTTTTAACCCATTCACCTTTTTAGCACTTCGGGTGTCTTTGATATCCAGATAAATATTGTAATTGTGTTCAGGAACCAACTTTTTACTAAGCAACTGGAAATACATTTTGTAGTAAAAATCATCGTGGTTTTGATTGTAATCTTCATGCTTCAACTGACTTTTGTCTATCACAATGGCTCGATACTGTAAATCAGTAGCGAAAAAATAATCAATCAAATCATTATATAGAGGGTAAGCTGATTTGGATAAGCCACTCCATTTGGTTTCGTAAAACACATGATATTTTGCCTTAAGCTGACGGATATTCTCGGAATGGAGTTTCACTTGGTTTACTGCACAACTCACATAGCCAATAAGCATGAAGGGCTGATGATCATTTTCTAAATGACAACTTTCATCGCAGTAAAAATTAAATGTCTTGTTCATATACTATTCGTTTTTGCACGATAAAGCCATCTAGTTTACTGTGCAGATTTTGCTTTATTATTCTGATTATCACATCTCAATTACTTTAGTAGGCTCAAAGGCTTGATGTTCGTTATATTGCACATAACCCAATTGATTGGTTAGGAGCTTGGTGTTGCCTACAGTAAACTCAGGCGTGTTAGTGTGGTGATGTCCATAAACCCAACAGGCAATTTTGGATGTTTCAATTAGGTCATGCAGTTCCACGGCAAAAGCCTCATTGAGTGCATCTCCTTTGTATTGATCAGGATAGTTGAGAAATGTAGGACAGTGATGTGTGAAAATGGCTGTCTTATGCGCCTCGTTTGTTCTTATCTCATTTTGAATAAACTCCAAACTCTCCGCGTGTAGCAGATTGTATTGCTCCGCCGAAAAACGATAGCCATCGTATTTAATGAGATGGAAATCATTCATGTTGCGTTCAATATGCCATTGATTTCTTGTGCTAATGTGGCTCCAAAGGGTCGAGAAGATCAACTTTACATCACCTTGAATTACGGATGCATTGTTCACCAAAAAAACATTACTTCTAATGGCTTCATTGAGCTCACCACTTTTTTGAGCTACATCAAAATGATAATATTCATGATTGCCCGGCAACCAATAAGTGGTTTCAAAATTATCTGCTAAAAAACTGAAAAAATCTTGGTGCTTATCCATCACCATAAAAGGCACAACATCACCTGCCAACACCATTACATCGCCTACTGGCTGCAATGGGTGCTGCTTTAGGAATTCCTTATTATCAGGAAATTCCAAATGAAGGTCGGAGGCGTATTGGAGCTTGAGGGGCATTCTCGTTTAAAGGATAATTAATCCCTGAATTTGTTGCACTCTTGAACTTGGCTTAAACCTTAATGAATCTTTTGGGCTTAAAACGTTCATCCTTATAGATCTCAGAATTGTTTGCTTTTAGATCATAAGCAATACCAAAATTTGTCTCATCATCGAATCCAATTATGACATCGCCTCTTTTCGTCGTCATGCATGGAATATTTCTATTTCTTAAAAGCTGCATTATATCTGGCCTAGGGTGTTCGTATTCATTGTCAAAGTTCGATGAACAAACGGCTATCTGTGGTTTGATATGATCCAGAAAGGCACCAGATAAGCAGCTATTGCTAGATCCATGATGAGGTAAAATAAGGATGTCAACTTCTTCTTTGACAATTGACGACAGCACCAACGATTCTGAAATCGATAATGATTCACAATCTCCAAGACTTAAAACATTAAACCCTAAGGATCTAAAAAGTTTGATTTGTGACATATCATTCTTTACTTCACTGTTGTAGTGGGAATGGTAAACAACATCATTTGATCCCCAAGACTCCGCATTGGCCAGACTATTTATATTCTCGCGGTCTCTTTTGACCACATTCCAAAAATTTCTCTGGTGAATTCTGTCGTATTGAAGTAAAACAGAACGACATAATTTTCCAGTATTAGAAGAAGGCTCATAGGATGGAATTTCAATCATAGCTGGTCGAAAGTTGTTTAGTATCTGAATCAGAGAATCGTAATCGCAATGATCGTCATCCCAACTTGTAATGTGCAATGTGCCGATATTGTAGATGCCATGAGAATTGATATCTGACCTCAAGACCTCGATTCCACCTTTCGGGATTCTGGCTTCAACTAGCGTATAGTGTCCAGGTTTATAAAAACTAAATAATGATCCTGGACTATCCAATTGAAATGCTCTAAATTTTGTTTTCATTTATTACAAGTATAATAATTATTCCCCTTTGTTTTCTTTGACTTTTTGTTCGGAATTACTTTGCTTAAGATTCGATTTAGCAAACATGACTTGAACTAGCTCTTGAATTTTGTGTATAACCTCATGAGAACCGAAACCACATAAAAATCCTACTGCAACAAGTGTGTAAAAGGAATTCATGTTTTCATTATCTAATAACTGTAAGGTCATTAATTTGCTATTTATGAGGGTCAAAATAATTAGAGCTAGAACACCTCCTTGAATCGGTCGAACCAAATACCAGAAGAACCAAACAGTCATATTGAGAGTGTTCTTTGGTTCAGTTGAGACTATTGGAGTGTAAGTTTCACCGATACGCTGGTATAAAGAGCGAATGCAATAGAACGCACCACCTAATACTCCTGAAAAAAATAAGCCGTAGGTTACGTTTTCATTGAGGTTAAATGATTCAAGATGCGAAAGTGCTGCTCTTTTATTTTGGAACACATTGGTAAATAACCAAAGTAGAGTGAGGAACATGATAGCTAGATTGTAGATAGCAATCAGAAAGCTCAATACGATATCGATTTTTGTAGGTCTGTTCATATCCGTTAGAATTTTAATTTAAGCCTCACCTTCCCCGTCAACAACACCTGCATCAACCCTTTTTTCTGCTCCCGCAACTTCTCTGCTTTGGCTTTGAGCAGGCTGATTTCTTTATCTGCTGCTTGCAGCACTTGGGCAATTGCTGTTTGTTCTTCCTGCTCTGGCAAAACAAATTTTGCCTCTTTTAGTGCTTTCATTGTCAGTACAAGCTGTGATGTGCCAATAGCATATTTGGTTAATTTCTGCCTGTAGTAATTCATATACATCAAAATGAAATCTAAATCTCCATTTTTAATTGTAAAAACAGGATAGTAGCCGCTTATTAATCCAGTAATTCCTAAATCATTTTTATTGAATGTGAATAATCCATCATCACTTCTGGAACGATAGGTTAGATGATTTGGCTGTATCACATTGTAATCTGCATCATCTCTATTTGTTATTCTATTATCACCATAATAATCAGTTTGCTTCATTAAGCCTGATTTTGCTGATGTCAATACTTCGAAATTATCTTCAGGTGTAGGCTTTTGCTTATACTCTTTAATAAAGTATTCTAACTTCTTTTCCTTCCACTCTCCACCAAACCCCTTCAACCTTTTCTTTCCCGTAAGCAATTGCTGCATGAGCCATTTTTTGCGGATTTCTTTTTGGGCGATGAGTTTTTCGGTGGTGTGGATGGCGGCATCAGCGGTGCTGAGCACTTTGGCTATGGCGCGTTGCTCGGGGAGGGGTGGGAGAGGGATTTTTACTTTAGACAGATTTGTTTTCGAAACGCCATAAACAGATGTTCCTGTTGCAATTCGTCTTAATTCTCTAATAACTTGTTCGTGCTGCAATGCATAAGTCCGATATCCTAGGGCAATTTTGTCTTCGGAAGCTCTTGCCGCAAACGTATGTAGGCCAGATACAACCTTAGCTCCATTAATATTTTTCAATTCTACACAATCGCAAACGCCTTCATAGTCTTCTGACGCATCTGCAATAATTAAATCTCCTTCTTTCAATGCAGGAAAATTTTCATCTTCAAAACTCTTTGCGTCAATAATACCATCCAATAAGTATGGTACAGTCTTTTCAATCTCGAAATCGAGAATTTCATTTTCGTAAGTGGCGTGTATATCACCATAATGAATGTTTCTGATTTCATCAGTAGTGGTTTCACTGGTAAGTTGTTCACGTGAAAATGAAAACGTCTTTAAAAAAATAAAAATATCGCCAAACTTAGGTGCAGACCAATCGCTTGGAATTTCAGAGTTGTAAAAAGTTTTGTTCTGTTTTATTTTTTGTATCATGAATTTTTAGATTCTTTCAATTTTCACAAGCACACCAAATATGCTCCCTGTCTCCGAAGCAGCCGTTTGATAATCTTCAATTTTAGGATGGGCGACTAAATTATTACTGTTAATTTTTTCAATCTCAAAATCTTCAGTTGTGAGCTTACAGTTATAATCTGACTTAAAGTGCTGAATTTTATCTTCGAATTCTGATACAATTCTTGATGAAGTACTATTTAATCCATTTTCATGTGATACCCGGTTAGCCCCACCTATATGTTTCAAAAAAACACAAAATCCAACTTTTGCTGTATTCTCAATTCCGTTCAAATCAGACTTTGAAATAATCTTACAAACTCGTTCAACATCTTCAACTATTAAATCATAATTTTGATTTATGGCTTTTACCTCTATCGGACAAAAGCTTTCATTTTCATTTTGGAAAATTGCAATGTCGAGTCGTCCACTATCGTTATGTTTCAAGGTAGAAGGGCTGGGATTGGTTAGTATTGTATTCCATAAGTCAATGATTTCGACTCTGTCTGGAAAACTGTTCTTAATGAACTCTTCAACATCAAACTCAAGTGATATTGAATGAAAATGCCCTTGCTCTTCTTTCCATTTGTACAAGGATTGGGCGATATTTACCGTTATTAAGTATTCAACGATGTGACCATCTAAACTCTTGTAACTAGTTTTTAATGCCTTGTTTTCAAAGTATGCATTTCTAACACCTTGTTTTATTGCGTCAATTAGTTTTTCCATTTTCAGTTTAGGAGTTTAGTTCTTTCAAAAATTCACTTATTTCCCCCTGCACAGTTTTTAGTTCCCCCTCCAATTCTTCAATCTCCTTCTGCACCGCAGCAATGTCCACCTCTGCTTCTTCTTCAAAGGTGTCCACATAGCGAGGTATGTTCAGGTTAAAGTCATTTTCCTGTATTTCCTCATGAGTGGCTACATAGCTGTATTTATCTTCCGCTACACCGGGCTTTAGTTTTCCTGATCTAAATTTCCGATAAGTATCCACTATCTTTTCAATATCGCTTTCACGCAGTCTGTTTTGGTTTTTGGCACTTTCATAGTGCTTGCTAGCGTCTATAAATAATACAGGATCTTTACCATTATCTTCTCGTGCTTTATTGAACACTAGAATCGCCGCAGGTATACCTGTTCCAAAAAACAAATTAGCAGGAAGCCCTATAACGGCATCTAGTAAATTTTCCTCGATCATTTTTTGTCTAATTTTTCCCTCACTACTTCCTCGAAACAATACACCATGTGGCACCACTACACCGGCTTTGCCATGTTCGTTCAGCGTTTCAATCATGTGACTGATAAATGCCCAGTCGCCTTTGCTCTTAGGTGGTACCCCTCTCCAAAATCGACTATACTTATCACTTTCAGGATCATAGCTAACGGTTGTTTTATCCCCGTCTTTATCTTCAACCTTTCCCCATTTATCCAAGGAGAAAGGCGGATTTGCTACCACTGTATCAAATTTCATAAGTGTATCACCATCTTTCAATTTAGGGTTGCGAATAGTATCGCCCCATCGGATGGTGGCATTGTCAAAGCCATGTAAGAACATATTCATCACAGCCAATGCCCATGTGCTTCCGTTAGCTTCTTGTCCGTAGAGCGAAAAGTTATCTGAACCTACTTCTCTACCAGCTTTAATTAAGAGAGATCCAGAACCACACGTTGGATCGCATATCCTTGAACCGGGCTTCGATTGCGTGAGCTTTGCTAAAAGTGTAGAAACCTCGCTAGGTGTATAAAACTCCCCAGCCTTCTTACCTGCATCACTTGCAAAGTTTGAGATGAGATACTCGTAAGCACCCCCAATTATATCACCACCCTCCAAGTGTGATGGACGCAGATCAAGTGCTTCTTTATTAAAATCTAGTAAGAGATTCTTTAGTCGCGTATTCTTATCCTTCGGATCTCCTAATTTGCTTGTATTAAAGTCAATGTTTTGGAAAATACCAGCACCATCCTCACTGTATAGCTTTTCACGATTGGCTTCTTCCAAATCTGCCAACGCAATATTGATGAGTTCACCAATGTTGGTTTCGTTACGAGAATCGTATAAATACTTAAAATGGCTATGCTCAGGCACAATAAACCGTTCGTGTTGCATCGCACGTTTAGCACGCTCCACATCACCGTTGTATTTGGCTATGTAGCCTTCCATTTTATCGTCATGCACATCGCTGAGGTATTTTAAGAACAGCATGGTTAGCACATAATCTTTGTAGACACTTGGATCGATGCTACCTCTAAAAGTGTCGCATGCCTTCCATACTGCATCATTGATGTCTTTCTGAGTTATTTTAGCCATGATTAATATTTGATTGCGTTGATTATTTGTTGTTGAATTTGCTTTTCTCTTAATACTTCAATTTCATTCTTCAAGGATTTTTCCTTGTTGCGAAGTTTGGTGATTTCCAGAATTGCTCTTTGTATATCAATATTCGGCACTGTTATTTCCAGATTTTCTAAAACCTGTTTGGAGATTGAAGGAATAGAAGTACCAATGGCTAGACTCTTTAAAAGCGTTTGTGTGGAATGGTCATTTAGAACCCAAGCCAAATATTGAGGCAATACTTTTTTACCAACCAAGCTTATCACAAAGAAGGAAGTGGAAGCAACAGACGGCTCGTTGTGGTTTTCGAATACCGTTGCAAAATTTTTAGTCCCCTTTGCAGCAAAAAGCACATCACCGTCTGTTAGTAGATGCTTTTCAGAAATCCCTTCGGCTGCCAAATCAGGATGAAGCGTTGAATGTAACTGCCCGAACTCATCGAAATGCTTGGACTGCAGATACACTAACTCACCCTCAGATGATGGCCGCGCGAAGATCCCAGTTCTAATACTTGCTATATTACCCACCAGTGTTTTCAAATTTATCTCCTTGTAATAATTCTACAAAGGTACAGATTATTTTTAGACCACACAAGTTTTGGTTAAAATATTTTTAAGTACAAGCTCTACAAATAAATGTTTTGTGAAACACTGCCCAGGGAAACGACGGCCTAGTTATTCTTAAGAGCCTAGTCAATAAATGTTTCCTGTGTCATGTCGAGCAATGTCTCCATGATACCTGAACGAGGCGTTATCAAGGCATAAATTACAACAACCTCCCAACTATCAGATTCACTGAATGCTCTGAAAGGGATAAAATTCTGAACTTACCCAAACTGTTTAGTTTTCCCCGAATAGCACTCATCTATCCAATGAAGTCTGAACGATCTGTTCTTGGGTCATATTGAATTTCTAGGTCCTTACCATTCCAAATTGCTTCACAGCTTTCAAGTCTGTATGTATCGCCTTGATTCCAACTTGCTCCAATATAATCTTCAATCAAATCCTCTAAAAAAACTCTTTCACCAATCTTAATCTCTTCAGGGATAAGGTATGCAGCAAACGGTGACTTGAAACTATAAGGATAATAAAATGTCCAGCCAATTACCGTTTCAAAATCATGATCATCGTACGAATTCATGCCCAGTCTTAAGTCTCCAATAACTTTAATTTCGCCGGTATGCCTATTTTGAACCACGGAAAACTTTGAGCGAATTTTTTCAGAAGACTCAACCTTTTTTATTAATGGTTTAAGCCCACTTCTAGCTGCCTCATTTATGCTATCCTTGTCACGCGCAGTTCTTATTACTCGCAACCCTCGCTCATTTTTATCGTTGTTCGATACTGCCATTTGATATTATGTTTACGTTTTTCTGATTTAAGTCAACTTTCAAACAGATGTTGGGATTTTGTCTTACTATTTTCAACAGAGTATCATCCCCTAAATTTTCCGTATCAACTATTTCGTTATCACAGGTCACACATTTACGAATATTAGAAGACACACTCTCAAAGTCTTCCCAACCCATTTTAAAAGGGCAATATAGTGTTTTGACCAATTCGTCTTTATCTGTGTAGAGTTCTCTTGTTAATGGATTAAATTTCATGACTATATGCGTTATAGTTGAGTTTGACAAATTGCCGCTATTTGCAGAAACGGAATTTCAGTCCAATAGCACTGGTATTTCTATTTTCTGTTAAGTTGTTCTATTAGTACTTTTGTGTCATACCACTCTTTTATTCTATAAACTTTTATCATATCTAAAAGTCTTGTCCGTTGTTCAAAACTGAGTGATTTCAACGTGTCTAGATCAATATCCAAAAAGTCAGTTGGATAATAATGTAAAGGTCTAGAGTCTGTAGTGATTATAATTAATTTATCCATCAAATCTAATTTTGAAAAGTCACTTAAAAAAATCTCCCGTACTTTCTTCCCCTCTTCATTTCTGCTCAAATGCTCAATGTGTCGTTTCTGTTTTTCTGCTAGTCTAAGTTCATTTTCCTTAACTTCATTTTGAAGTCTTTCCTGCTTCTCCTCTTGGATTTTCGCGTTGATTTCGAAATGTTTCTTTTGGTCGGCAAAAAGTTGTCTTCCAAATTCTGGGTTGTATTGATATGGCGATTCTGGTTCTTTAAATAGTTGACTAGCCCATAGCTCTGCGTAAAGACCTTCATTTTTGTCCATTCCGTAATCAACTGCCTTAGCCTTAAAAATTCCAATAATCCAAATCAAAGTCTCTGTACGCAAAAATTGATTTGTTGTCGCCTCGTATGAAATGTGACATTTCGTCAATGTCTTTACTAAGCTCTTCAGATCTTCAAATTCGAGTTCATCAAATCTGTTTAGATGAGGTAAAGCCCACAAAATACTTGACCAAGCACCAAAGATTTTCGGAATAGAGAAGTCACTTTCAATTTCTTCTGTTTGTCCTTTTTTGGTTAGGTCATACACCCGTTTAAGCATCGCTATGTATTGTTCGTCAAATTTCACTTGGTCATTTTTATCATATCATTGCCAAATTCTCAGGTATTTTTTTTGAGGTTTCGAAGCGCAAAACTGTCAACCACTACTGAAATTGATACACAGCTCCTAGTTCGCTCGTCACTCCAGCCGAATCAGAAACCTTATTATCAGTAGTAGTTTTATCCATTATTAATATTTAAAATTACTTCGTCTTATTAATGCGTACCATAATTTTGACAACCGACCTCTATTTAAATTGCTGCTTTCCAATTTCTGCATTTTGTCTACAAATGTTTTAAAAACGCTCCAATAATAACTTTGTCGATTTATACCGTCCCAAAAATTGTCGGCATCCCAGCAACGTAAAGGGAAATATCCAAACATATAATGTGCTACATTTTTGTCAATAAGTCCCGAATTAACGGCAATTGCGATCTGTTCATAAAAGCCCAAAAAATAATATCTATCAATAAGCGGAATATCCCTGAGTGCTTCGTGGTTATCTTCTAAGCAACTATTAATATATACTATTCTTGGCTCCGTCATTAAAATCGTTTTGAATCTATCAAATAGTTCTGCTCTTTTTTGTCTCCCTTGAGCCTAAACTTAATTATTGCTTTGATAAAAGTCCCAAGGGCGACAACTCCAGCAAAAGTTGCTACAATTATGGTCAGCATGTCTTTATTGTCAGTAAAAAAATTTGATACTTCACTCATATCCCAATTCAATTTAGGTGTTTATTACTATTACTTATAACGATTCGGGTATCGCCGAAGGCGGGGTGTTTTAGAACTACTGTTGATTTGAAAAACTCATGTTCGGTTAAGCACAAAAGTATCATAGAAGCACGTCATCCCCGCTTTTAGCAATATCCTGTTAGCGGTTCCCCCTTCTTGTCTGAATGATGTTTGTCCGTTCATTTGATTTGTCGTGGTGCGTTGGCTGGTGGCTCTTTTGCATTTTTTGTTTGGCTTTGTGTGTCGGCAAAAATGCACTTGTGCCACCAAAAGCGTTGGCTAATATTTCATTTGTTTTAAAAAGTCCTTTAATGTTATCGTCGTTATACCGAAACCTTTTGATTTAACTTGCAAACCGTTGTCAGATGTCAGCATAATTGGATTTTCGTCTTTGTATTTTAGTGCAACTGATAAAATAAAATTGTCAGGCGATTTTCTGTCAAAGTCGTTTGGTAGCAAAGTTAGGTCGGCTGTGTCCATTTTGATATTGCGTTTGTCAAAACTGTCATTGATTTGTTTGATTGCTTTTTGAACGTTTTTCTTTTGTTCTTCTGATAATGTAACTTTCAATTTGTCTAACTCGTCAATGACTTTTGCCGATAAAACTATTTGATATTTCTCGTCAATTTTTGAAATAATTACGGGGTAATCAACAAAAACATTTGTGTCAATGATGTAAATATTTTCTTTGTCCTTTTTGATTTCCTTTTTCGGTTTTTCAAAAGTTGAAGGGTCAATGTAACCAACAACTTTTAAACCTGTTTGGTTTTGTGGCTTTTCTTCAACTTGCGTTTCCTTTGGTTCTGCTGTTTTACTTTCCGTTAGTTTCTTCTCAGTTGTAAAGTAAAACGAATATTCGTCATTCAGTTTTTGAAGATATGTTTTTACATCTTCGTCTAAATGCGGATAAGAACTAATAATATTTTTGTCAGCAATAATTATGGTATGTCGCTTTGAACGACTTGTCGCAACATTAAACAAACGTTTTTCTAATGAATGATTGTAGCCCGCATTTGGAATTACAAAAATTGTTACATCAGTTGTTAGTCCTTGAATTCTTGCAACGGTTTCAATCAATAAGTTTTTAAGGTTGTCAATAGAACCGTAAATACTTTTTTGCAACGCTTTTACTGTGTCAATGTAGTTGCTTAAAACAGAAATATGTAATTTTTCATTGACGGTTAATAAATGAGCAACTAACAATTTAGCTATTACTAAGGCGTTTGTTGGTTTTTTATTTCCAACTTCTAAATCGGTTTTTATGAGCGTTGAACCTCCTTGCGGATTGAAAAAAACATTTATATCATTCGGCATTTCAGGAAATGAAAGTCGTATGTCTGTTTTTCCTTTTGATTTTAGACTGTTATTATAAAACAAACCTGTATAATTAGAGCCTCTAGTTGTCAAACGATACGTTTCTGTTAATTGAAAAATCGGGACTGATGAAGTGTCTGAAAGGGCTTTTAAACCGTCAACTAAAAAGTCATAATTCTTTTTACTTACTTTATCATCGTTGATTGCGACAACAGGTGGTAACTGTCTTGTATCGCCAATCCAAATGTTTTTCTTTCCTAAAAGTTTTGCTGCACTAAACATAGCAAGTAATGCTTGACTTGCCTCATCTACTATCACATAATCAAATGGCGGATTATCTGTTATGTTAGTAACTTCGCTACTCGCAATAAAAAAGGTTGATAAAACTAAATTGCTTGGTTGCGGATTTATTCCTTTCGTCTGTTGTAATTGAGGAATTTCGTTTTTCTCATCCGTTGAAACTTTCGTTTTAAAAACTTTTCCTGCTTCCAATAAATTGACTAACGCTGGTTTTTCAAGAACTTCAATTAACGCCCTATTTGTAAGCGATGTTACCAAAACAGATTTTCCTAGCTCGCACAAGCGTTTGCAGATTTCGGCAATTTGATAGGTTTTTCCTGTGCCGGGCGGTCCAATTAAAACAACTTGGTCGGTTAATGTTAATTGGCTTAGTATAAAATTTGGAATGTCATTTTTGTTGTCAAGTAATGAGGGTTTCCAATTTGAGTTTTTAAAATCTTTGTCTAAAATTGAGCTTACATTTTCAGAATAGTTGTTTTGGACTATCTTTTGGAGATTAGCAATGTATTCAAATGGTGGTCTGTTCGGGCCCAAAAGCAAAATCATTTTTTCTGCTTCTGAAATATTTACTGAAAATTCTAATTCAACACCACGAAAACCTGCTATGTAAAAACCTTTTTCAAGGTTTCCGTCTTTGTCTTTTGACGGTGCTTGCCACACACAAACCGTTTCAGTAAAGTTTCCTTTTTCTTTTATTAAATCACCATAGGTTTTTTCTCCCCAATTTCTATAATCTCTCAATTCTTTTGGAACAGTAAAACAATACAAATATTCTCCTTTACGTGGCAAACCACGTTTAGTTGAGAATTTTAATATCATTTCTCCGTTTTTAAAAGTCAAAAATTGAGCAACAAAAAGTTCTTCACGTTCTTGAAGCAAAAACGTAGCAGAAGTATTTAACTTTTGGTTAAATGCTTTTGTTTGTGCTTGAAGTTCTTCTTCAAGGAAATTGCTATGTTCTTGCCTTGTGTATCTCATTTCTATAAAATATTTTCATCATCACAACTCAAATCTTCTTCTGCTCGTCTTTCGTTAAAACGATAATCCTTGAGGTTCCCGGCAGTACTGTAATTATTAGGTCTTATGCTGTTAAAATCGAAATGTACATTCTTGAAATAATGTAGTATTTCGGCAAAGTTTTCTAATCTATTCTCAAAATCAATATTTTCAGTACTGAAACTAAGAGATAGTTTATCTTGTTTTCTCAATAATTCATATAGGTTTAAGCAACCTATATTTCTTTCTCCAAAATGTACCCAAAACATAGAATTTGGTTTCATTAGATGTATCCATTCATTTGCACCAATTTTTAAAGGTGCATCTTGATATTTATAACTCTTCACCACAAGTGGAAATTCTATACCGTCTTTCACAACACCATCAACAGTTGAATATCCATCTATCCCTTTTGTAAATGAGAACCCTTCATTCTCTAATCTTTCTTTTACAATTTCTTTCGCTTCTCTATTCGCTTCCTTTTGGTCGCTTACACTTATGTCATCATCATAGCTAATTGCAATAGTTGTATCACTTAGTATTGCAATTTCATCGTCTTTTAATTTAATTTCTCCCTGTATGATTTCTATTTCTGATGAATTAGGGTCGGTTTTTACTAATTCTTTAAGGCGTTCTTCCAATAATATTTTTTCTTTTTCTATCTCCTCTTTTTCTCCAAGAAGTTTCTCCAACTCTTCATTTTTAGTTTTTAGTTTTGTATTTTCTTCTCTTAGTTGAGCAATCTCATTGTCCTTTTGTTGGGCCTGTTCAATACCCAATTCTCCTTTGAGATAGGACTGAATTATTTCACGATCTTTTTCACTCAACAGAACATTTAATTCAATAGAATCTCTTTTGTTGTAAGAGTATGTAAAATAGTTTTTACTATTTTCTTTGTTTTTCTTGAAGTATTCTAAGAGTAATGCAATTGCCTTTTTGAAATTTTCATCTTCCCAATTTCTCGAATCTGCAAATGTTTCTTTTATCGCTTCATCTATAGGTTTTGCGATGTCTTCATTTTTCTTTGAATGTGTTGGTTGTAAATGTAATGAGGGTTCTGCTAAAATCTTTCGATAATCTTCATCTGAATTAACAAGATATAGAACATCTTTTAATTCTTCTGAAATATCATCGTCTTTGAACAAGTCATCTATAGTACAAAATTCTCTATTTTGATTTGGTATTATACGATAATCTATTGAAATTTTCATTGAAGTCAAATAGTCGTAGTAACCATTCAAGAAAATAATTGTATCACCAAAATCGTATTCTTTTTTTGTTTGTCCCGATAAGTAAATTTTTAGTCCATCTATTGTTTTATCTGCTTCGATGCGTCTATTGTAACTATCAACAATTACCCTGTTTGCTTTTTGCCAAAAATCCTCGTTACTGCATTTAATTTCCGATATAGTATAAATTTGACAAGTTTCGTAATCATATTTTTGCACTATCCCAAGTAATTTCTTTTGTGAATTGTACAAGGTAGGGCTTGATTCTTCTGGTAATAAGTTAAGTAAAAATATAGCAAAATCTAAATCGGTAATATCGTTTTCGAAAGTGTTATTTTTGAACAAATCGTTTATTATGCCAATAACTGTATTTATATCTTTTTTACTGTTGATTTTTAATGTACTAAGTTCTTTGTGTAGTAAAGACCCCTTTAGTACAAGCCCAAGCTTTTCAGCTTGTTCTGTTTTCAGAATTTCGGGGATATTATCATCAAGTGATAAATCTTTTTTGAAGCAAAATTCACTATTTTGATTTGGAATAATGGCATACTCATCTAACTCACCCTCTTTTATTTCTTTAGATACAAATGCAATGAATTTATTTACCCAATCAAATTTATTTTCTATACTTTCAGGTAAAGAATCAATGTTTTTGTATTCAGACACATCAACCATAAATTGTTTTATCAACCAATTATGTAATGCTTGAAATGCTTTTTCGGGAATATCATTGTTTGTACTCTCGATAATTTTCAAATCTGGGTAAAGGGATTTTGCAAAATTGTGAATTTGCTTTCGTTTTTTGATGAACTCCGTGTTATAGTTTGTTTCGTTTGTCGGAATGGTATTCAGTAATGGCAACAATTTTTCAATGGTTTCACTAACTGACAGGCTTGTGTCTTTAATAATCGCTTCTGCTTGTTCGTTAATTTTTTCTGCAATACTTTCTTTGTCAATTTTAATCGGAAGTGTAATTGCGGTGATATTGTTGTTTAATAATGTAGGCGTTAAATCATTACCTAACTTATTTAAAACATCTAACATATACTCAGTTAAATCGACTCCTTCCGCAAAGTTTTCATCTTCCAAAGACACCAAATCGCCATTGATATTTGGAATTAATGCATATTTTTTCAATAAACTTTCGTCAGCATCTTTAATGAAATGCAAAAAATTGTTCAGCCAATCATAACTTGGTAAATTAGATGCATTTTGATTTTCAGAAACGTGTTTGCATAAGTCATCCTTCTCAAATAGACCGCAATCATTCCACGCAAAAAACGCCCAATTATTTGCATACTTTTCTAATGGCAACTTTGTCGGGAATAATTCGGTTGCCAAAGAATATATTTTTTGACGTTCATCTTTATTCCCAATTGGTATAATTATATTAGGCGTGTTGTCTTCATTAAAAAGTTTTTGATTACCGTCTTTTGTTTCAACAATATCATACTTTTTCAATACTTCACGATACGGTAAAATTATTTCTCCTTCAAACCAATCTTTATTGAAACTTTTCTCAAAATCAGGTATTCTTTTTAATCCTTTTACTAATAAATATAATTGATGATAGCCATTTTCAGATAAATGCGAAACTAAAGAATCATAAAGTTGAATACTCTTTTTTAAAATTAAACGATTTATACCACCATCTGAAATAACATCTTTGTCGGCAAGCATATCTTCACCTACTAAAATCAAACTCTCACGCTCTGAATCAGGCTCAAAATCAGGGCTATTCAAATATATTGGCATAATGTGTTTTTCAGAGCCAACAAGTGGAAGCACACAAAAATGTGAGGGTGCGGTTTCATTTGCAACAAGATTGTTTTCTTTGTCAATTTCAATAGCTGCCATTAAACGAACGTTTCTGTCTGTTTTGAAACGTTTTGTTAATTCATCACTATGTTCTTCAATGTATTTATGAATAAACTTTCTTGTTGAATTGTTAATTTCAAATTCTGATAGAAATCACACCTGTCCAAAACGTTTTAAATTAGAAGCATGACCGCTTGGTTGGTGCGGGT